>Ga0310123_10002075_pt1 | contig 16168 bp, 11 predicted proteins | sample CB6_AW_1057_MG_FD_203505 | JGI IMG/M metagenome (GOLD analysis project Ga0310123, IMG submission 203505) | Marine microbial communities from Western Arctic Ocean, Canada - CB6_AW_1057 | ecosystem: Environmental > Aquatic > Marine > Oceanic | place: Canada: Western Arctic Ocean | collected... | reverse complement strand
GAGGGCGACAATTCGCTGGTGTTCGCCTTGGACACGGCTCATGGGCACGCCTGGGGGATTCACGTAACAGCCGCGGCCGAAGGGGGTCGTCGGCAGGAAGGATGACCATGGAACAGACTGTCGTATTTCATGCAGGCGAGCAAGATGTGCCCAGTATGCGTATCCCGGGGATCGTGCTGTCGAAACGGGGGACGCTGCTGGCGTTCTGTGAGGCGCGGGTCGGAGGGGATCGAACGCGCACTGACATTGTCCTGAAACGGAGTGAAGACGGAGGCAAGACATGGGGGCCTCTGCAACGTGTGTTGAAATCTACGGGGGACCAGGAAGCCTATACGAATGTCTGTCCCGTGGCCGATACCGTCACCGGTACCATCTTCTTTTTCGTGACCCTCTTCCCCGACGGAGGCGTCGATATCCGGGAATGGGAGGCACGCAAACGGTACGGCGTCATACGAACCATCATCACGAAGAGCACGGATGACGGAATCACGTGGTCCGCGCCGCTCGACATTACCGAGCAGATCACGGATGTCACCGCTGACATTGGAAAGAAGACGGGACCTGGTGCCGGCATACAGACCTCTGATGGGAGATTGGTGATTCCCTACGGGCTGGGGCCGGAATTAGAGAGCAGGGCCATGATCGTCTACAGTGACGATCACGGGGAGAGTTGGCAGGCGGGTGGAAGAACCAGAAGCACGAGCACCGAGACGCAGGTCGTGGAACTCTCCGACGGCAGTCTGCGGCTGGACATGCGCAACCAGAGGCCAGAAGAGCAACCAAGACATTGCCGGCACTATGCCGTTAGCCGGGATGGAGGCATGAGTTGGACAGAGCCGGTGCAAGCCCCGGAACTGATCGACACCGCCAGCCAGGGATCCATCCTGCGGCACCCGTTCCGGCAGAAAGGGCAGGACAGGGACCCGATCCTCTTCGCCAACCCCGTCTCTACCTTTGCCAACCGTGTGAACATGACGGTCCGGATGAGTTACGATGATGGTAACACCTGGCCGGTGGCAAGGACCGTACATCCCGGGCCCTGCGCTTATTGCTGCCTGGTTTCGCTGCCGGACGGAACAGTTGGTCTGCTCTACGAGAACGGCGACGAGCACCGCTACGAGCGTATCAGCTTCGCGCGGTTCGATCTCGAGTGGTTGGCGCAGGGCCGCGCCTCTGGAGGGTAGGAATTAGGTTTAAGTAATGAATGTAGAGATTGTTTCAACTTCAAATGGAAAATGTCGGACAAGGATGTACACGGACATGCTTTTCATTCCTCTGCTGCTGGCGGCCACTCTCGGCCCTGTTGCTCTCCGGGCTGAGGTGACCATCGGCGGGGTGACCTACGACAGTGTGGACACCGGATCGGAGTTCACTGAACTCGTGGATGACATCGTCCATCGCCGCCAGGACTGGGTGCCGCCGTCCCCTACGGCCGCCGAGGTGGCCTCCGGGTTCGTGGTCTACGTGACCGCGGACCCCGGCCACTACCGGGTCCCCAAAGACTGGGAGCAGGAACACGTCACGAACCTGAGCACTTTCTTGTCGCCGGGGGAAGACAAAGCCGCGTGGTTCGGCCTGTATGCCTTGGAGGAACTGCAGGACCTGGCAGTGACGGTGGAGGCGCCTGACATGCCGTTCACCGTGGACGTGCGCAATATGTGGTTCTGGCCCCAGCGCACCGGGACGCACTCGCGCCAATGGTATATGACGCCGGAACTGCTGCTCCCCTGCCAGAACGGGCGGACGATGGCCCCCACAACCGGCGGCGTGTTGGAATGGCGGCCTTTCCACGTGCTCGCCCGCGAATCGGCCGGCCTGTGGCTCACCGTCACGGCTCCCCCAGAGGCGCCTCCGGGAAGCTATGCCGCGACGATTCGAGTATCGTCGGCCGACAAGCCCGACCTGCTCCTGCCTTTCACCGTGGAAATCCTGCCTCTGATCCTGCGGCGTCCGGCGGATCGCCACTGGTTGGTGTATTGCGATTTGGTGGACCGTCAGGGCCTCAAACTGAGCGATGCGCAGAGGCCGATCCTGTTGCGCGACTTCGCCCGGCACGGGATCACTGGCCTGATCGAAGTGCCCCTGGGAGAACCCGACGCCTCCCGACTGAAAGAGGGACGGGCGCGGTTCGATGCCTCCCCGTTTATCACCCTGGCCCGCCAAGCGCGAGAAGCTGGCCTGCCCGGACCGCACGTGTGCCACTATGGCGAGGTGGGGAAGGTGGCCGGGGCTGTACAGGAGTCTCTCGGCCTGGCCAATGACGATCTCCAGGGGGAATGGCCGACCGCCTACCGGGACGGGGTGGTCGCCCTGGCGCGGGCCGCAGTGGAAGCGACCCAGCCTGCCGGCGTCGAGTGGTACGTCTATCCGTTCGACGAGCCGTCGCAACCATCCCCGCACGTGCTGCAGACCTACGAGGCCTGGCGCGCCGGCGGGGCGAAGACCTACGTCACCTGGTGGCACGGGACGGAGTTCCTCCAGCAGGCCGCGCCGCACCTGAGCGTTATCTGTTTCGGACGGGACGCCCTGCAGGTTTTCGGGAAGCCGAGCCGCGGATTCTGCCGACAGGTGGACGCCGAGTTCTGGTTCTACGGCTCCGGCTGCTACGATGGCCAGGAGGCGCAGATGTTCTCCAACCGCTACGCGGCCGGATTCCTGATGTGGAACAGCGGGGCCACGGGCCATGCGACCTGGACCTTCTGCCGTCTCTTTGGAGACCCATTTAACGACTTCGACGGCAGCGCCAAGGATTGGGCGACGGCCTATCCCCACCTTCTCCAGCCCAACGACTGGAGCTCTTTCCAGGGAGTCCTCCCCACCATCGCATGGGAATCCATCCGCGAGGGGATCAACGACTACCGCTACCTGTACACCCTTCAATCATTGATCGAGGAAATCCGGAACGATCCGCGCGAAGTGATGCAGGCGGCCGCGGCGCAGGCGGCGGAAAGACTTCAGGAACTGAGCAAGAAGGTGGGTGGTGGCTGGTTGCAGGGGACCTCGCCGCAACGCATGAACGAAGTCCGGCGACACGTTGCGGATCAGATCATCGCGTTGGAGGCGGTGATGGCCGACCACGGGACGACGGCGGAGTAAATGCTCACCTCGCACCGGAGGACTGCGATGCGTGCACAGATGGTGGGTCTGATCGCGGTCTGGTGTCTCGGCGTCAGCTCGCTGGGGTGGTCAGCGAGTGTCCGGATGCTTCAGAGCGATGGGCTTTCGATCGTTCGCCTGAAGAACAACCAGGTGACGGTGGAGATCGCCGCCAACTCGGGGGCGAGGATCTGCTCGTTGGTCCGCAACGCAGACAAGACGGAGCTGGTCTGGTGGCGTGCTGACGGGCGGAGCGGAATACTGGACGACAAGTCGGAGCTGAGTGCCGCCGGCTACGCCGTCCAGGTGGAGGAGAGCGGACCGGCCCGCGTGAGTGTCACGTTCTCAGCCTCCAACGTCGACGTTGAGATCACCAAACGTGTGACACTGATCGAGGGCGAGTCGGCACTGCGCGTGGAGTACACCTACACGAACCCCGGCGACGCCCGCCTGGAGGCCGAGCACATGGTTCGCAACTACTACCTGGCCGGGGGAACGGCGGGATCCGAGGACCGCTACTTTTGGCATGGCGCTCGCGGGGTCGAGAGCCTGCCGTACCCGTACGGCGATATCGGTCGGTGGCACGAAGTCGAGTATCCCTGGTATGCCGTCATCGACCAGGAAGCGCAAACGGGCCTGGCCATCGTCGTGGACTCACCCGCCCTTCACATGTTCTACAACTGGGCCGACGGCCCGCCACCGAATCCGAGCGTCGAGTGGACCGTTGGCCTCAATCTGGGCCCCGGCGAATCACTCACCGTGCCGGTGACGCTCGCGCTGCTCGAGGGGATGCCCGAGATCACCAGCGCCACCCCGAAAGCCGTCACCCGCCTGACGCCCCAGGCCGACGGTACGACCCTCGCGACCGATGTTGAGCTGACGCACGTGGCCGACGCCCCGGCGGAGACCTCGGTCCGCTTCCGCTATGAGACGCTGGACCGCGTCTTCGTGTGGGAGGAGGTGGGGATGGAGTTCCCGGCGGCCGGGCCCGGTCAGGTTCTCCGCGACAGCACAACCCACACGCTGCCGGCGGAGGGCACGTACGTACTCACCGCGGAGGCAACGAGCGGCGAGACGCAACTGACCTCCTTCGAGGTGCCGGTGGTGGTCGGGAAGTCTTCGGGGAGCTACTTCAAGGGACGGCGGGAAGGCGAGCAGAGCTACGTACTTGCCGCGGTGACGGACCGGGATGTGCGACGGGGGTATGCCGTCCACTACGGCGGGCCCGAGCCGCCGTTTCCTCCGGCGGGTCCGCTGGAGATCGCGATGGGTGTTGATGAGCTGGAGTCGCTGGAGATCTGTGTGTTGGCTCTCCGGGACCTCGGTTCGGTTGAGCTGTCCGTTGCGGCTGCGCCCCCACTGCCGGACGGTGCTGTCCTCGTTCGGACGCAGGCACGCGTCTCCACGGCCGGGCCGCCGCCGGCCCATGACGACTGTGGACTGTTCGAGGGGAATCGCCACGAACTGGCGACCGGAGATCACAAGAGCTTCTGGGTGACCCTGGACGGGCGGGAGATGGCGCCCGGACGGTACCCGCTGACGCTGACGCTGCGACCGGAGGCGGCCGAACCGCGGGCCCTTCACGTCGTGGTCCGAGTGCTGGATGTCACGAGGGCCCCGCCGGAGGCCGCCGCACTCCGGCTCTACGGCCCGCTCACTTACATCAGCGGGAACCTGGCGGCACATGCGCGGTTACTCACCGAAGCCGGCGTCCGTGAAGTCCAGGTACACTTCCCGTTCAACACCTGGAAGAACGCCGCCGGCGTGCAGCGAGGCGAGGACAGGGAACTCGTCATCCGCCTCGATGGCGTCACGGCCAGGCTGGAGACCGCCCAGGCGGCCGGCTTCGACCGGCTCGCCTTCATGTACCACCTTCACCGAGACGACTGGTTCTCGGGGCTCGAAGGGGAAGCCCCGGAGGCAATCACAGCCGCGAAGCGCGAGTTCGACACCCGGCTGATCCAGCACTGCGTGGACCTCGGCTTCGAGCAGATCTGGATCTATGCCCTCGACGAGCCGTCCGTGCCCGACGCAACGAAGCCGGAAACGCTCGAGCAGCTTCGGTCGCTCAAGGCCGTACACCCGGAACTCAAGGTACACATGACGATCAACCACTTCAGCCCGGATTTCGCCGCGCCGCTCGATCCTGTCCTCGACATCTGGACGCCCAGTCGACCTATCTGCTGGACGCTGCTGGAGGACATGCGGTCGGGGCACACGACACTCGACGCCACGGATGAGATCGGCTTCTACCATGGCGCGTTCTGCACGTCGTCTCCCGATGACACGAGGACGGCCGGCTGGCAGGCGGCGTTCCTGGACGTCACGCACTACTCCCTTTTCGCTTACCACCAGGGAATCGCGCCGGACCGCCTGTGGGTGCTGTTCGCTAACGGCCCCGAGGGGCCCGTGACCACGTCCGGCCTGGAGGGGGTGCGTGACGGCTACGAGGACTATGCCTATTGGCGCAGACTGAGCCTGCTGCTGCAAGAGGCGGACAAGCTCGATGAGGGCGTGCTGACCGAGGCACAACGGGACGCCATCCACGGGGCGAGGGCGTTTCGGGAGAGCGCGTTCAGCATGGAGCCGGACGCGCTTGTGCCGATGACCATGAACACGGGAGGGCACGGCGCCCGGTCGTGGCCGGGGGTCAGATCAACGAGTCGGCTCGCACTCATGGCGGCCAAGGTGGAGTTGCTGGAGAGGATCGATGCACTCAACCAAGCCCTTGCCCACTGACGATTCTTCAAGTCATACACTTAATCGCACACTTCACCGCCCCACTTAGCCGGATACACTTCACCGATCGACTTACTTGAGATTGCCCGATTTGCAGCCATCCAGGAAAAGTGCTTCGGTTAAGTGTATCCGAGTAAGGGTGGCGGTTACGTGGAGGCTCAAGTGTGTCGTCCGCTGAGCCAAGCCCCGGCAACCAGGCTTCTATGGAGCTGAGTTAACGGCCGACGAAGATGTGTCCTCAATCATTCCGCCGGCTTCGCCTGGAATCGCAGCAACACGCCCTCGCCGCCGCCGAGGGTCATGCTGCACACAGCATCGGGTGCTTCGAGCGGTTTCCACTCGGCTGCCTGGGTGTCAAAGCGTGATGCCTGCTGAATCTCAGCGATTCGAAATCGCGCCGTCGCGACCAGCTCCGGATCCATCCTGTCCGTGTCCATCGCGTGACGCTTGTTTTGCAGCATTACATACACGCTTGTATCTGACGGGTCATCCATATTCTCGAACATGCCCAGCAGGAACCTGTCGCCCTCGAAGTCCGTGATCGGCGGCACGTCGCCCTCCTGGTAGATCGTCACGGTGTCATGGACCGTGTCCTCGATTTGCGCTTGCGGATCAGCCTGGCAGTGGAAGACGCCGGTGGACCGCAGATGCTTGACGATGGGCCAGAGGTGGTGCAGTTCCCGGTTGAGGGTACGCACGTGGTGGTACGACGCGTTGGGCTGGTCCGGCGCATCGAGAAGACCGCTGCTCGACTTGTATCGGTAGTACCAGATCCCTTTAGCGCCGTAAGCAACGATGCCGTAGACCTGCCAATAGAGGTCCGATTCGCTGGCTTGTCGGAACTGCACACGGCTGGGCGAGCCGTGTTCAGCCACGAGCGCCCAGCCCATGTACCCGATGTCATGGGCGAGGGCGGCACGGCGCAGGTCCTCCAGGTTGCCGTACAGGTGGGGTCGGGTCCGTCCATTGGCCAGCAGGACATACTCGGTTCGCATGACAAAACATGGATGCTGCAGCGCGATCACCTCGCCCACGTAGTTGCCGCCCCAATTGTTAAGCAACGGGATGGCACCGCCCTGGTCTTCACGCAGAATGCGCGCAAAGGCCTTCCCGTAGTCGAACATCTGCGGGCGCCGTTGGGGCTCGTCCTTCATGAAATAACCGATCTTGGCCGGGAACTCGGCTGTCGGGTCGCCGGTTCGCACCAACGGCTCGAGCCCCGCGGCCACCGCGCGCCGGTACTCGCCGCCGAAGATCTTCACCATCGAGAATCCCGCGTTGGCATACGTCTGGAACTTGTCCGGCGCATTGTTCCACTCACCGGCGCTGAAGAACGACCAGCCGGCGGTTGGAAAGCGCTTGCGTGCCAGCCGCCACGCGCGCCATTTCTGCTGGGTCAGTTGCTTGAGCTCCACATCGACGACGCCCAGGGCGACCCGGTCGAACCACGTCCGGCCCGGCTCGTCGCCGGCAGTGAGACGGATCCGCACTTGCGTCGCACTCTTTGGCACGTGCACGAGCTCGTCGATGATGCGCCACGTTCGATCGCTCAGCACCCGCCACCGGTAAGCGCGATCGGGGATCGGAAAGTCGGCGCGCTCCACCTGTCGGCCGGTGCCGTCGGCAAAGTCAAGGCTGACGGAGCCGCCCGCGGCGCCTTCGATGCGGCAAAACGCGATCAGAAACACCGTCGAACCGCCTTCAACAGCAATGCCGTCCTGGTACCATTCCAGCCGCTGTGGCCGACCGCTTTCGGACGGGTCCTTGCGCTCAATCATTGCGCTGGCGGCGACGCCCTCGTATCCGGGATCGTTCACCGCCACCGTCGTGTCGCGACGAAAGCTGTACGCGTCGCCATCCGCTTCCGGCAACCGGTTCCAACCGGCGGGCATTTCCTCGCCGCCGTCGAAATGTCCGTTCTCAACCAGGTTCCACGGCTCGGAAGGCGTTTCGGCGCACAGGCCCACGGAAACATTCGCGCAGAGCAACGATACACAGAGCCATTTATCGAACCGTATGATCTTCATCATTCGAAACCTCCTTTCACATTACGCCGGTACCGTCAGACCGGCAAGCGCCTCGTTGGGGATGACTTTGCCCAGGAGGAAGAACTTGCGATCCGGGTACCAGAGCACGCGCCGGCCGCCGCGGTCCGTGAAGCTGGAATACATCGCCAGGTCACAACGCCCCATCCCGTAGCCGATCGGCACGCCGTCGTTGTCCATCAGGTGTTTGGGTGCGGAGAACCAGATCGGTTGCTCAGCACCGGCGCGGTACTCGCCCAGACACAGGGTGATTGGACGGCGGTGGTCGCTTGTGTCCAGCGGGCCATACCGCTCAAAGTGCCCATCGTGATTGTGATGCAGGAAGATGTAGCGGCCCTCACCCAGTGCGTAGATCGGGCAGGGACTGAGCGGATGCAGCAGCTGCGGACCGCCATCGTGGCGCCGCATGATCTGCGGGCGACTCCACGTGCGCCCGGCATCGTCCGACACACTGCAAAAGGGATGACCGGTCTGCGTGCGCATGGCCGTGAAGAGTCGTCCATCCGGCAGCGCGACGATGCTGGGCTCCTGCGCCACGCTCACCTCCGGATAATCGGGCAAGGCGACGCGCAGGGCCTCGTCGTCAGGCGCGAAGTTCCGGATGACCATCTTGCGCGGTTCAGGATCGTCGTCAACATTCTCAAAGTGCATGAACTCCACGACCGACTCAGCCGCGGTCCAGTGATCGATCGGCGGGGGGTGACGCACGGCGGGACTCACCCAGCGCGTCAACCCCACCAGGTACTTGCCTTCGGACAGCCGCTGCGGCTTCTGCCAAACGATCCAGTTGGAGGGGATGGACGCGTTGGGACTGTCCCACTTGCTGCGCCGCATCGGAATCACCTGCGCCTCGGACCACGTCTGCCCGGCGTCATCGCTGTAGATGCCCGCCATCAAGCCGGTCGTGTGGGTGAACAGATCGTTTACACCGATATGCTGGTTGTAGATGACGTAGATCCGCCCGGAATTCGAGACGAGAGGAAATCCCCAGCTCGCCAGCCCGCCGTCAGCCGCCGGCGCCGGCCCGGCAATCACGCGCGGCGGGGTCCAACTGCGCCCTTCATCACCGCTGCGCGCAAACACGATGCGCTGGTCGGGCTCACCCTCGGCGGTGCTCTGTGTCCACACCGCCGCCAACCCGCCATCCGGCGACTCGAACACAAGAAAGTGCTCGTTGCCCGTATCGTGTGTCGAACCGTCCAGACTCTTCGGCACATAGACCGTATACTCCGGTCGTGTCCGCAACCGTTCCGTTTCGATGTTCATCTTGACCTGACCCCCTGAAACGAGTCCAGTTAAACATATCCGATTCAGGTGGTAAGTGGGAAATGTCGGGTAAAACCAAGGAGTGAGGGAACTGCCAATGAAATTTAATGTCGTAGGAAAAGACCCGGATCCGGATCGCAAGTATGTTTGCCGGCGAATGCTTGTCGGGCCGTGGCGGAATCAACCTGAGGAGTTTGAGGGTTACAACGGGTTTTTCGGCTGGGCCTCGATTGTTATATTGAAGTCAGGCAGATGGATAGTCACTTTCAATTCCGGCCACTGGCACGTCAGCGCGCCCACCGTAGGACCAGGCCTGACCGATGAGAGAAACCATGCATACATGCGGAAACACCCCCACCTTTATCGTGCTATAGATGAGGGCGGCACGACCTCGTTCATACCACTTTTCCATGCTCCAAGGGGGGGGCGGGTGCACCTTATGTACTCAGATGACGCGGGCCTCACGTGGTCGCGACCGACAACTCTTGTCGATACCGAGAACACGAATCTTCACCCGACCATTCTGGAAATGAGCAACGGTACGCTTCTATGCACGTTCGTTGATGAACGGCTCGCGGCCGGTGATGAGCCTGCGCCTAACGGTTTCTACTTTCGGTTGGGCTATATGCTTTCTGACGACCATGGCCAGACCTGGAGCGATCACAAGTTCCTCCCCGACACCACCGCCACTGGCAACGAGCCTCCAATACAGATTGCCGACGGCACGGTTCTCAGGTGTGCACATGAAAGATTAGACAGCAGCAAGAAATATGACGGTGTGGCCATCTTCGCCTCACGGGACAATGGTCAGACCTTCGAGATCCGGTCGATCATAAGTGCAGAAGACCATCATATGCACGAACCCACCCTCATCGAAATGAACGATGGAAGACTCGCCCTCCTGACCCGCCCCGATGGCGACATCTGCTTTTCAGAGGACGAAGGGAGAACATGGACAAAGCCGGTGAGTACGGGAATCAGCATGGATGACCCTCACCTGATTCAATTGCCGAACGGCGTTCTGGCGGCGTTCCACGGTTCCCGTACCAGGTCAGGATTGAGAGTTATCCTCAGCAAAGACAACGGCCGGACATGGAACGGTTCAGCCGAGGGCTTGGGATACGCGGTCGATTCATCCGTCTATCGATACTCATCCCCGGTAGTGCTTGACGACGGAACCGTTTACGTCCTGTATCAGCACACCGGGGGTCACGACATGCACCACGCCCGAACCCAGGCACTGTGGGGAGTTCGTGTAAGGGTCTTCGATTCGGCCGACGGCATCGAAATCCTCCCTGCCCCGGGCAGTCCGGAAGACCTGGGCCATGGAGAAGCTTTTATGGCAATGGCCGCAGACCATGATTTCGGCCTTCGTGATTCAGGAACCGTCGTATTAGATACAGGAACCTTCGTAATTGAACCAACAATCAACCCAGAGACCCTGCATATTTCACGACGAGTCGTGAAACAGCAGGAATGACGAATGACGAAATACCCAAATACCCAAGGAATGACGAATGCCGAAGTCGCAAAGTGCTTGATAAGAGGGTGAAAGGAGCTCTTATCCAGGTGTTCGTTGATGACATGGCAAAAGTTCCTGCCAGAGCTCCCGAGAGAGAGAGAAGGGTCAGCTGACGGAAACCGTCGTCTTTCACGAGGGCGAGAGTAATGTGCCCGTTTTGCGTATTCCAGGACTGGTGCTGTCGAAAAGGGGGACGCTGCTGGCCTTCTGCGAAGCCCGGACTGGATCGATGGGGTTGGGGCCGCGGGATCGTTCGAATACTGATATTGTCATGAAACGAAGTGAAGATATGGGCATGACATGGGGGCCCCTCAGGTTTCTTGGTCCAGTCCTTGTGAGAGAATCCGGGGTGATCGGGCAGGCTGAGCCGGAGGGAGGGGCGTAGCCCCGACCGAAGGATCAGCCTGCATCGCCGACGGGAACGCCCCGTCGGCCCTGCCTTCTTGAACTTTGAGATTGGCTGCAAAGGCGGCCGGCGTTTGCCAATCCAGTGCACTGTGAGGACGACGGTGGTTGTAATCCAGCCGCCACTCATCGAGCACGTACCGTGCCTCGGCCAGGCTCAGGAACAGCTCACGGTTGAGCAGCTCGTCTCGCAGTTTGCCGTTGAACGATTCCACGTAGCCGTTTTCCCAAGGGCTGCCCTTGTTGATGTACAGGGTATTGACTTCGGATCGCTTGAGCCATCGTTGGATGTCGTGCGCGACGAACTCCGGACCATTGTCACTGCGAAGGTGCTCCGGAGCACCACGCACCGAGAACAGGTACTGCAACGTCAGCATCACGTCTCGCGAGGTGAACGACCGAGCCACCTCGATTGCCAAACACTCTCGCGTGAACTCGTCCAGGACAGCAAGGATCTTCAATTGCCGACCGTCCTCCGTACGCTCCGTCAGGAAGTCATACGACCACACGTGGTTGCGGCCAGTCGCTCGATGACGCACACAGCCGTGACCGCTGTGACCCGGCAAACGCCGCCTCTTACGCTGTCTTCTCGGCACCTGCATCTGCTCCTGCTTCCACAGTCGATGGACTCGCCCGAGACCAACGGTCCATCCTGACTTGAGCAGCTTCGGATGGACTCGCTCGCAGCCGAAACGTGGTCGAGCGTCCGCGATTCGTCGCATCGCCTGCAACAACGGCCGGTCCTTCTCGGGACCCGTCGGCCGATACCGTTGGGTGCTGCGAGGCTGACCTAACGTCCTGCAGACCTGACGCTGCGATACTCTGCCAGGCCCCAAGCGACGACGCACACGATCGACCGTCCGACGTCGCTGCTCGGGGCCAATCAGTTTGGGCGGGCCGCCTCCTTGAGAATCTGGATGTCCAACGCCTGATCTGCCACCACTTTCTTCAGCCGGCTGTTCTCCTTCTCCATCTCCCGCAGTTGCTTGGCCATCAGCGGATCCATCCCGCCGTACTTCGTCCGCCAGCGATAGTACGTCTGCTGGCTGACGCCCAACTGCTTGCAAACTTCGGGCACCGTTAGCCCTTTGCCCAAGTCCACGTCCGCCTGACGCAGCTTGGCCACGATCTGCTCGGCACTGTGTCGCTTCTTCAAAAGAGGAATCCTTTCCGGCCCATCGGCCGGTTGGATTCTCTCACAATTCCTGGATCAGATTTCCAGGAGGGGGTCAGAATAGGGCTGCATCAATCCGTCGTCGTTACTGTCCACGACGGCTTCACGCCGCCAGTCGACGCCATCGCTCGATGCAAACAGCAGCAGTTCGCCCCTGCCGTGCGTCTGGACCGTGAGCAGGTACTTTTTCAGCGCCGTGCAGAAGGCGGCATCGGAGTGGACATCTTCGTCGCCCTCCCCGGGGAAGATTGGCGTGGCGGAGGTGGTTTTCAACGCCGGCAGTTTCCACGCGCCCTCGTGATACTTCATCCACGGCCCAACGCCATGGCGCCTTGCCGCTTGCAGAACATCGGCCAGCTTCGCCCGGGCCAGGCATTGCCCCTCGGTATCGTTGTAGTAGACCTGCATGTAACCGTCGATGATGTGATAGGCGCCACCGCCAACGTTCTTGTGCGGATCTGCCGCTACGACAACTTCGCCGCAATACGTCCAGCGCTGGCCGCGATCGCTCGAATACCCGATCCCAAGGGCGAATTGCTGACGCTTCCCGGGATATCGCACTTCACTGTGGGTGATCCCCAACAGGTCTCCCCCGGGTGCCTCGTACATGCCCAGGATCCAGATGCCCCGTTCTTCGGTATTCTCGTACCATCCGTTGTAGTCCCAGAGATCCTCGTCCGTCCGGCTGCTCAGATGGGTTTTCAAAGGATCATCGGGCGGGCCTGTGTGCCAGCTATGCCGGCTTCGCCGGTGTTCGTTGTTCCTGATCCTGCATCCGAAGGAATGGAAAAACAGCATCTGGCCGCTCTCGTTCCGGAGCGTCGAAAGAGAACCATCGTACCGAATCGGGATCTCGTCGTCCGTGTAGACCAGCCTGGCTTCGCCTACGTGTAGCTCGACGGCGAATGTGTGGACGGGGATGACAAGCCAGATGGCCGACGCAGGAGCTATGAGGGGGTATTGCATCACGTCATGGCCAAGGATACCGACCCGCTTCATCGATCCCCATTCTGGGCGATTCCAGAATCTGCAGAATGTTCTGCACGGGACCCAGAAGTCGCGCTGGCGATGCGCCAGCGGCCTTTCAGATCACAGGCTTCGTAGAACATGCGGAAGCGGCCATCGGGCAGGTCGATCACGCAAGGTTCGGATGCCTTGGCGGCGTCCCAGCGTCCCCCGTTGTCGATGCAGATGCCGGGGTCTTTGCGCCAATCGAGTCCATCGCGCGAGGTGGCGCTGAAGATTCGCCCGTGAAACTTCGATCCCGCCGGAACCTCCGGGGCGGCCACCCATCCGGCGTAATAGATCCGATATCCCCCATCGCCCAGGCGCAAGACTTCCGGTGCATAGACCTGGTAGGACTCCATCTCGGTTTCCTGCGGGATTCGGACACCCGGTTCCAATTCGAACTGCAGGCCGTCATCGGACACCGCACTCACGATATTGCGCGGGGCACCGCTGGGAAACGGCGACGTGCTGACATAGAGGCGGAAACGTGAGGATTGGCCGTCCGGCCCCGGATCGAGATAGAGGCATCTCGGGGCTCCATAGGAGGCGTGCTCGCTACCCAGGCGAACACCGGGTTCGCGTTCCCAGACGAGCCCGTCGTCCGAGCGGGCGCTGACGATGGCGCTGCGGGCCCCGCCTGCCGCCTGCTCGGTCCGCCCCTCGACATACATCCGGTAGCCGCCGCCCGGCAACGGGATCACGTCGGGAGCCCATATATAATGTTCCGCCCCCTCGCCCCCGGCATCCAACCGCACACCCGGCTCCTTTTTCCAATTCCCGCCGTCGGTGGAAAAGGCGCTCAGAATGTACCCCTTTGAGTCGGGATTCGGTCGTTCCGGTCCGAAACCGTGATAATACATCCGGTATCCCCCCTCCACTTTGATCACATTCGGGGTAAGGACCCGGTCGGCATCGAGCGGACCATCCGAGTCGACCGCGATTTCGGCATCCTTGATCCACCGGGTACCGGGATCTGTAATCTGATAATGAACTGCTTTGATCATCTTGTCCTCGTCTCGATCCTCGTCAGTTCCTATCATCGTCACGATCCTCGTCTCGATCCTCGGTCGGTTCTTATCATCGTCACGATCCTCGTTGTTTCTTATCATGTCGACGAAGATCATCGTCACGATCATCGTCACGATCGTTGTCAATCCGATTCGACGTGATCGGGACAACGATCGAGACGAAGATCTGAAGAGACTACGATCGAGACAATGATTGTTTGGAGCCCGATTTCTCATCCTACAGTTTCTTTTCGGAACAAAGCACTGTTCTACCCGTGACGCTGGTTGTACCGATTGGTGAAGACGCCCTGGAACCATTTCATACCGGCCACCAGGTTCGGCTCCGGGGTCTCCAGCAGCAGGTGGTAGTGGTTGCTCATCAGCACATAGGCATGTACCACCCAACCGCTCATACGCCTGCCCCAACGCCTCCAGATGCGCCTCCCGGTCCTGATCGTCTTCATAGATAGGGCCCCGCGACGATTCCCCCGCGACATCACGTGATAGACCCCGCCCGCATACTCAATTCGAGGCTTTCGTGCCATCAAACCCGACCATGAATTCTGATCCGAATCCCGTCACCACGAAAATCCACGGACTGACCCCATTCCCTGAAACGGCTTCTTCCAAAACAGATAATGAAGAAATATCATTATCACTGAACTTTGATCCCGGCAAAGACGAAGATACTCTTTGTTTTTCCCGGCAAGGCTTTATCTGACGGCAGAAGCGACTATTCTGCACCAGCTCCACCCGCACCGGCGCGGCCGGGATGATCGAGACAGGGAAACAGCCGTTCCCTCCGGAAGAAACACTGGAAATGATCAAGGCGCTCGTTATGGGAGAAACAGCAAGGCAGTCAGAATGGTATTGTCGAGGGGAGATTGGAGACTGGAAATGAAGATAGGGAAACCGATTATGACCGTACTGGTATTGTTGAGTGTCGCGGGCCTCGGAGCGCTTCAGGCATCGGGTGCGGAGAGGTCCCGGCTGGTGTATCACGTTGCTCAGACAGCAAATGCATCGGACAGAAATCCCGGCTCTCGAGACGAGCCTTTTCTGACTATCTCCCAGGCAGCGAGAACCGTCCGGCCCGGGGACACGATGATAGTCCACGAGGGAATCTACCGCGAATGCGTGAGGCCGGTAAGAGGCGGAACCGGCCCGGAGAGGATGATCACCTATCAGGCGGCGCCGGGTGAGAGGGTTATCCTGCGCGGGTCGAGCGTTTTTTCGCCCACGTGGGAGCCCGCTTACGCGGACAAGCGAGGGGGAGATGATCTGGTCAAGGCGAGGTTCCCCGCGGGCTTCTTTGAAGAGAATCGCCGGCTGAAGCGTGAAGATGGAAGGCCGGCTATCTACAACCCGTTTCGCATCCCCATCAGGATAGGGCCAACCGGCGGACCAGCCGCGAGGTACAAGGTTCTGGATCCGGAAGGGTTTTCCACGCCGGTAATAGGTGAGGTGTACGTGAAGGGAAAGCCGCTCATACAGGCCAGGACGATTGCCGAACTTCGAACGAAGCGCGGCAGCTGTCTTGTGTCGCGCGACGGGCAGACTCTGTATGTGAATTTCAAAAAATTCACCAAAGGGTCGGTCGAAGTGACCGTCCGCGAGCAGGTTTTCGTTCCGGAATATCGCGGGCTGGGCTATATTCAGGTCCGCGGGTTCATTATAGAACATGCCGCGAACCAGGGACCTTTTCCACAGGCCGGTATGCTCTCGGTCCGCAGTGGCCATCACTGGATTATCGAAGATAACGTGATCCGGTATGCGGCGACCGTCGGCATGGACGTTGGAGCCGAGTTTGCCATCTACTGGTCGTACGAGCATGATCTCACGGAGGAGGGGGAGTGGGCGCCGGAAGCGATACCGGCAATCTACGAAAAGCCCCGGGGGCCGGACG
>Ga0310123_10002074_pt1 | contig 16169 bp, 18 predicted proteins | sample CB6_AW_1057_MG_FD_203505 | JGI IMG/M metagenome (GOLD analysis project Ga0310123, IMG submission 203505) | Marine microbial communities from Western Arctic Ocean, Canada - CB6_AW_1057 | ecosystem: Environmental > Aquatic > Marine > Oceanic | place: Canada: Western Arctic Ocean | collected... | reverse complement strand
CTCCTCCGTCGCCTGATCGGGAGACATCCCGGCCGCCTCGAGACGTCGCTGCAGCGTGTCCGGCGCCAGCGTCTGTGAGATCCAGCTCATCGCGAACCACAGATCGAACGCGCCACCCTGGTAGGTCCAGCCGTGGTGATAGTCGGACGAGCTGTAGTGCGGAGCGATCGCCACCAGGTGCGGCGGCTGCTCGATCGCCGCCTGCCACTGTGTCAACCCGACATACGAGCCACCGATCATGCCCACTTTCCCGTTCGACCACGACTGAGCGGCAGCCCACTCGACGGCATCGTAGCCGTCCGCGGCTTCTTGACGCATCGCGTCGAACTCGCCCTCCGAGCGATACCGTCCTCGGACATCCTGACTGAGCAGCACATAACCGCGCTCGGCGAAATACTGTCCGGTCGGTGAATCGCAGTTGGTGCCGGCGGCGGGAGACCGGCGGTTATAGGGTGTGCGTTCGAGAATCACCGGGAAGCGCCCTTGTCCGGCCGGTCTATACACCTCGGTGGCGAGCTTGACCCCGTCCCGCATCGGTGCCTGCTCGACCCGGCAGCTCGTGGCGGCGCCTTGTCCGGCCGCAGAAACCGGCACCTCCGGACCAGACGGGAGCGAGCCCGACAAGATAAGGACGGCCCCGGCGCCGGCTGCGACCACGAATTCTCTGCTACTCAGTTGCTTGGACATGTGTGCTTAGGAAATGTGTGCTCAATAATGGACCCGGATACGACGGCGCGCAAGAGCTCAGTCTGTTGGGTCGCGGTCGCCGTGTCTGCGACACTGAGGCCACAACCTTTGGAGGCAAGGGTTAGCCAGATGACTCGAGTGGGCCTGATCGCGATTGTCGTCATCCCGTGGGTGGGCCTTGCGGTCGCGCCCGTCGCGGCGCAGACCGACTCACCGGTGCTGCGGACGCCGCATGGTGACGCAGATATTCAGGGGATCTTCACATTCAGAACGCTCACGCCGCTGCAGCGGCCGATCATCGACCGGGGGGCGTCGGCGGATCTCGCCGGCAGGGCAGCGCTGACGGACGAGGAAGCGGCCGCCTATGAGGTGGCTCGACGCCGGGAACTGAATCGGGACCATCAAGACCTCGAGGTGCATGCGCCGGGTGTCCGCTATCAGTCTCGAGCCGAGGGCGGTGTCGGCGGCTACAACGAGTTCTGGTACGAGCGGGGCGTCACGTTGACTCGTGACAAGCGCACGTCGCTCATCGTCGACCCTCCGAACGGCCGCGTTCCGTATCGGGAGGAGTATCTGGCGGCGACGCGCGTCCGCCAGGCGAACATCCGGAGCGGCTTCGCCGACTCGTATACCGATCGCAGCCTGTCGGACCGTTGCATCATGGGGTTCAACGCCGGCCCGCCGATGGTCTCGAGCGCTTACAACAACAATGTGCACATCGTGCAGACACCGGCCTACGTCGTGATCTTCAACGAGATGGTGCACAACGCGCGCATCATCCCCCTCGACGGACGCCCCCACGGTGTACTCCGGCAATACGCGGGCGACTCACGCGGACGGTGGGAGGGCGAGACACTGGTGGTTGACACGACGAACTTCCTGCGCGAGACGAGTCTCCGCGGGTCCAGCCAGGAGACCCACGTGGTCGAGCGGTTCCGGCGCCTTGATCCGGACACCGTCATGTATGAGTTCACCGTCGAAGATGGGGGCAGCTACACGCGTCCGTGGACGGCGATGATGCCACTGCAGCGCACCGATGGACCGCTGCTCGAGTACGCGTGCCACGAGGGCAACATCGGGCTAGCGGGCATCCTGGCCTGCGCCAGGAATCTGGATACGCAATCGGCACAGCGGTTCTGAGCGCCGACCGGCGGCAGCGGCGCCGGGCCAACGTTCATAGGGCGTCGAGCTTCCCGTACCAGACACGTTTCGCCTTGGACACGACGGGGATTCCTAGCTGCTCCAGCCTCTCGCCGGGCGCGCGATCCTTCATCACCACGCATTGTCGCGCCACGCGCCGGGCTTCGGCGATCGTCGACCGGGACGGCGGGCTCGGCGTGCCCAATCGGCGAACGATATCCAGTCCCTTGGCGGAGGCAATCGTTGATTCGAACATCGGGTCAAAGTAGACGACATCCCACGCACCGTCCCCCTGGACCAGCAAGACGTCGCGGCTGTCCCCATCCGTGACGCGCACCCGGCGCATCGCGTCTTGCACCGACTGCCCCCCACCCCCCCGGTGCACATAGGCCTGCGTGCCATAGCGGACCAGCGTCGCCAGAACCGGTGAATGCTCCACCGCGCACACCTCTCCGGTCGGCCCCGCGATGTGGGCGGCAACGATGGCGTCCGCGCCGAGGCCGCAGGTGCAGTCGAGTACACGCCACCCCGCCTGCAGTCCCATGGCCGTCACCATCCGGTCGCTGCGTCCCTGGCGTAACGCCAGAATCCGAAGCCCGGCCATGTTCGGATGAAAACCGAACGAACCGGCGTCCGTCATTAGTCGGATCTCTCGCGGCCCAACCACGAGTGCGGTCTCTCGCCCTTCTGCTCTGAGGAGCCCGGCCACGCTCTTGTGACCGCGGGGCACAAACGGGCAGTCTAGCTCGCGTGCAATCCCGATGGCTGCGTCTACGGTCGTGCGCGCCGGGTTGAATGGCGTCGTGACCAGAATCGTCAATGCGTTCCTCGAATCCCTGAAGATGGTAATGGGTGGAACAGATCAGCGGCACTCAAGTCGGGGGTCGAGCTACGCCCGACGTCGGGGGTGGGGTTCTGTTGGTCGGGAGTCGGGAGTCCGCGGCTCTCACCCGGGCGGCGAACATTAGCCCGCACCAAGGCAAACTTTGCTGCGAGGGCCGGCCGGTATCGCTCACAACTTCTTCGCCTCGCACGGTCTCGCGCTTGCACCACTCACCACAAAGTGAAGGAGGGCACATGGGGGTCCTCGTCCGCCACCCGACCGTTGCAGCGGGTACTGTCAGTAGTCTTCGTCCTGGTCGCTGCCACCTGGGCCGTAGGCTTCGCCTACCAGAGCGGCGCGTGGGACACCACCTGCTACGAAGATAATGTTTGTGACAGCCTGACGTTCACGATCGTTGCCGAGCTACTGAGCGAAGGCAAGATCCCGTATGTGGAGCAGGTTCGACGCGACCACATCTCGAAGACTCGTCTGTCTGGAGCCGCACCACGGTTCGACCTGCACTTCCTGTATCCACCCAACGCACTGCCGATATTCGCTATTCGCTCGGCGCTCTCGCCGGCAACGGCGCACATCGGCATGGCGTTCATCACAACATCGATCTGCCTTTCACTCGTCGTGCGGCTGACGTGTCGCCGGCTGTCAGGCAACCTCGGGGCTGCGCTCCTTTCAGTTGCGATCGCCTTGAGCGGCATCGTGGCGCTCAATGCGGCGCTCGGCCAGACCGGTCTACTGGCGGCCGGTCTCGTGCTTGGCGTCGTGCTGTCCTGGGTTCGCGCACCGCTCGTCGCCGGCGTAGTGCTTGGGGTTCTTGCGGTCAAGCCCCAGTACGCAGCACCTCTTCTGCTCGTCGCGCTGATTCGCCGCGACTGGCGAATCGTGACCGGTGCAGCCGCTACGTTCGCAGTGCTCACAGTTACCAGCGGCATGGCGTTCGGCTTCAACCAATGGAGATGGTTTCTCGATGCGGTGGCCGGGTCCGATGGGAGAGAGCCGGGAATGGTGAACTGGACGGGTCTGGTATGGCGACTCGCACCAGTGGACCCGAATGCGATTCAGAGTGCGGCGCCTTCTGGGTTCGTGATGTTCGTGCTGGCTCTGGTCGCAACCGCGGCAGTGCTCTGGGCGATCCGCGCGCGAATGGACCTCGAGACACAGTTGAGCGTCGCCGTCACAATGGCGGTGTTCGCCAGTCCCCACACGCACCCCTACGATCTGCTCGTACTGTTCCTGCCCTGGTCGAGGTCAGTCGGCGGTCCTGGGGCTGGGTGTCGGCCCCACCTTCTTCGCTGTAACGTGGCTCGCCCTGCCGTTCCCTAACCGATGGGTGATAGTCCTCGGGATCGTCGCACTCGGGGTCTGTTGTCTCATGCCTATCGGTCGAGAAGGCCACGCGACACGCATCATCAGGCCACCGCGCCTCCCTTAGCGAGTCGCGCATCTCGGTTCGTAGCGTCAAGACCCGCCGTTCGAAGCTCAGCGACACCGGCTCCTGGCAACCGCGTACGATGAACGCTATCACTCCGTTCAACAACGCCCAGCTCACCTTCGCCCGCGCCCAAGGAGGCGCCCTCATCATGGTTCGTATTCCCCTCTCACTCACCGCAGTCCTCGCCGGCGTGACGCTCAGCATCTCAGCGGTAGCGGTGGCGGAAGCACAGTCGTCCGGAGACGCTCCGACCGCACCTGAGATCAGAATGAGTAGCGTCGCTCTCAATGTGGAAGATATCGCGCGCTCGGAGAAGTTCTATAGCGAGATATTCGGGTTGGAGCGTACCTTCGAGTTTGAGTCGCAGGGCAACCTCATCGAAATCGGGCTGGGGCGACCAGGTGGCGGCATGGGATTCCTCCTGGCACACTTCAACGACGATCCGTTGCCTGAAGGCAGAACCGCATACGGCCGAATCGTCGTGAACGTCTCAGATGCCAAGTCGGTGGCCAAGCTTGCAACCGACCGCGGCGCCACGATCTCCCGCGACATGGTGATAGGGTCTGGCGCGCACCTCATCTTCTTCGATGACCCAGACGGCTATGAGATCGAGCTCTACCAGGCGCCTGGTCAATAGGCAATGACCGGAAGACCCCAAGACTAAGACTAGCCAGGAGAACTGGCAGCTACGAACGTGGCGCCAGGCGAATCCCGACCTGGGTCCAGCGAGTCGTGCTCAGCACGCCCAGCCCAGCATCGATCCGCTGTTCCCAGGCGACGAAGATATCGGCCTGCGTGACGCCGGTGAGAAAGCGGACCCCGGCCTCTAGCCGACCTCCCCGGCGCGTCTCCCGCCCGAACATCTGCTGGTCGACTTGAACGATGACGCCGTCGGCGCTCGCGATGATCGCGAGGTTGTCGTTGACCGAGCGCGCGATCCTCAGGTGGCCCTCGTACTGACCGTTGTAGTCAACTCCGACGTGCTTGACATTCCTCAGCACCCGCACCGCGCCTTCGAACGTGACGGAGCCGATCGAAGCTCGGTCACCATACCCGACGCCGAGCATATTCCAGGACACGGAGTTGCCATTCGCACGGTCGCTCAGGTGCCGGGACACGTGATGAAAAGTGGTCACGAGCTCCCCACGGGGCAACCGCACAGACACGGAGGTGTCGATGACGTAGCTATTCTGGTTTGGGTCTACGCTTCTCAACTCGTCGCCGACGGTCGTCTCGACGTTGGCAAACAGGTTCCCTCTGAGAAATCCGAGGTCGAACATGTCGAGATCGACAGACATGTCCACCTCCCAATTGAACTGCGCGTCGAACTCCGCGCCATCGAGGTGCGTGACAGTGAGCGCTGGTCTGAATCCGGTCAGGATACCAACGGTGCGCGGAGCGAGCGTCTCGGCTCGAGGTCCCCCCAGAGATTGACCCGACGCCACGACCGGGAGCCACGCGAACAGACAGATGCCCGCCAGGTGACACCACCGTCGCACCGAAGTACCATCCTTCTCACCAATCATTCTTAGTCTTAGACGTCACGGTCGAAACGGGCTGCCCGCGTCAGTTCGTCAGTGACGACGCGTTGGGTTCAGGGGACTATATCAGCCGAGATGACTATCCAGTAAGGAAGAGCATGCCCAGCTTCCAGTGCAGTGTCTGCGGCGCAGACTTCGAGATCCCTCAGGCTGCGATTGACAAGTACCCCGGCTGGCAGCCGAAGTACTGCCGCGAGCACTCTCAGAAACAAACGAAGACGACTCAGGAGAAACCGGCGCGCAGCACGTCGGCAGGAGGAGCGAGTCGTGGCGGTTCACTACGCGAGGAGAACCTGACCCTCGCCGAGGTGCTGGCGAAGTACCGCGATGGTCCGGGTTCCGGCGTCTTCACTGATGGCAGCGCCGTGCCGAATCCTGGTCCGGGGGGCTGGGGAGTCGTGTGGGTGGAGGCCGGCGACATCCAGTCTGAAAAGCACGGTCACGATCCACACACGACAAACAACCGCATGGAGCTTCGCGCTCTCATCGAGGCTTTCAAGATGCTCCCTGAGGACGCGGCCATCGACGTGCTCACCGACAGCCGTCTGTGTGTGAACACCATCACAGCATGGGCGCCGGGCTGGGAGCGGAAAGGCTGGAAGAAGAAGTCCGGCCCCATCAAGAACCTAGAGCTCGTCCAGGAGCTGCTGGCCCTCTACCGGACGCGACCGAGTTGCAAGCTGGTCTGGATCGCCGCCCACTCAGGCAACCGCTGGAACGAGTACGCGGATAGCCTCGCTACAGCTTGGATGCGAGCCGAGCTGTAGTCGCCGACGGCTATCGTCAAGTCGTGGCCGCCTTTCTCTCACCGAGATCGTAAGGCTCGTCGGATCCCTTCCACCAGCGGTCGAGCCGAGGCGCGAGCCAGAGGGCCCACGGGACCAGTGGCACCCCGGCGATCAAGTCGATGACGTAGTGATGGCGAAGATAGACCGTCGACACCAGTAAGAGGAACACGAAGAGAACGAGAATCGGAAACAGCCACCGGCAGAACCTCCAGGCATAACAGAGGACGATCAGGCTGACTCCGGCATGGAGACTCGGGAAAGCGGCCCGGGACGCCTGGTTCGGCATCATGTTAATGAGTGCGTTCTGAAAGTCGGTGATCGAACCGCCCCTGAGGTCGACGGAGAACACCCCGAGCGATTCGAAATACAGCCGCGGAGGGGCAGCCGGGAAGAGCACTTACAGGACATATCCCGAATAGAAGCAGACGATGATCCCGAGCATCGTCTCCAGAGCTTCCTGCCGCCTCCCGGCGGCCCACAGCACGCACGAGACGACGATCGTGAGCAGAAAGAAGTTCGTATAGATGAGACTGAAGAACTCCGTGCGCGCCGGCGTGATGAACTGCTCCGCCCACACGACCGGCTGCCCTCCGAACATCCACTCCTCGATGACCATGAGCGTGTCGTGAATGTCGTTCGGATTAATCCACCGAATGGTGTCATGTAGATTCGTATAGACGGCCGTACACAGAGCGAACGGAAAGAACGTGCGGAAGAACTCGACGGTGCCACGCCCCACGCCCCACGCCGTACGGGAGGCGGTGTCGCCAGCGGTCGAGGACTGGAAGCATCGCCGCTATCGCGACGACAATCACGAGACGCAGAATGCCGCCGCGAATCCTCCGCGACCGTATGCCCTCCGCGTGCAGATCGATGTTCGCCCAGGCCGTCACGATCATCGAGGGAATGAACAAGAACAGAAACAGGGCTTCCTCGAGTCGAAGCCGGCGGAGCACGTGTCCCCGCCAGCCGGTTCCAGAGGATCGAGCAGCGGGACTGTCTGTCCCCTGGGTATCTTGAACCATGCGCTTATGGTTTGAGGAAAGTGGCGGACCGAGGTCGTTCACGGTCGATTATGTATGATCGGGACCGTTGTCTACTTCCCCTCCGACCGACGCCCCCTCTCCTCGTCGGCTCTCCACCCGGGCTCCCTTGGCGACGGCGGGGTGGCTGCTTCTCACCCTCATCGTCTCGTATGTCTGCCTGTTCGATGGACTGACGGCCCTCGGTCTGGTCGGTCCAGACGAGCCACGATACGCGGCGATATCTAGGGACATGGCGGCCGGCCAGGATTGGGTGACGCCGCGTCTCAATGGTCAGCCCTGGCTCGAGAAACCAATCTTGTTCTACTGGGCAGCCGCGTCTGGCTATCGCGTGGTCGGCGATAGCGAAATGGCGGCCCGGCTCCCGTCTGCCCTCAGTGCCGCGATGACGTCGCTGATCCTGGCCTGGCTGGCCTGGCGCGTGTATGGCGCAACGACTGTCGCTCTCGTGCTTGTCGTGTTCCCGACCACCCTGAGCACGTTTGCCTTTGCCCGAGGGGCGACACCCGACATGCTGTTTGCGAGCTTGTTGGCGCTCACGATGATGACGGCGGCCCGTCTCACCGTCGAGCCGAGCGACCGGCCCAGCCGATGGCAGATGGCTTTCGGGGGTACGCTGGGTCTGGCCCTGCTGGCCAAGGGTCCAGTCGGCATTCTCTTGGCTGCAGGGAGTCTTGCGCTCTGGGGCCTCGCGGCGCGTAGATTGTCCCGACTGACGGCCCTGGCGCACCCGCTGATCTGGGTGACCTTCGCGATCGTGGGGCTCCCCTGGTATGTCCTGTCGGCGATCCGAAACCCGGAGTTTGTCGAAGTGTTTCTGATCGATCACAACCTGAATCGGTTTTTGACACCCGTCTTCCAGCACCAACAGCCCTTCTGGTTCTTCGGCCCGATTCTGGTGCTCGGCCTCGTACCGTGGTCGGCGTTTCTGCTCCCCGGCCTGCGCCGAGCCTGGCTTCTGTGGCGAACCGGAGAGCTCGCCGGATCACCGTCCCTATATGTCGGGTGCTGGGCGCTCTGTCCGATCCTCTTCTTCAGTTTGTCGAGTTCCAAACTCCCCGGGTACATACTCCCCGCCATCCCGGCCGCGGCGTTGTTGCTGGCGAGAACCATGGCTGGCTTCCTGGACCGCACGGACCGAGACGCTCGGTGGCCGCTGTTGGGAACGGCGGCAGTGCTTGCCGGACTCGCGACCGCGTTAGCCGTTCCCGAGACGGCCATCGCCGGTGTCCCGGGTCTGCCCCTCGATACGCTGCGCCCGCTCGCTCCCGTTGTTGGCCTGGCCAGCCTGGTGGTCGCCGGGTCGGCGTTCTGGCGTCAGGAGCATCTCGCGGTGGCGGCCGTTGCGCTGGCGTTTGCCGGCGGGGCGCTGTATCTCAACGCCGTGATGCTGCCGCACCTCGACCCACTGCTGAGTCCGCGCACGGTCGCTCGTCGCGTGCAGGAAACCAGCGCCCCAGAGCGGGTGTCGATGTACCGTCTGCACCGGGCCTGGGATTTTGGTTTGGACTACTACCTCCACCGAGAGCTCCCCGAGTGGGCCTCGGATGAGTTCGTGGGGCCAGCTCTCGTCGTGACGAACGAGGACGGCGTCGAGGAGCTACGAGATCAGGATGTCTCCGTGGAGATTCTCCACAACGTCTCGCGCGAAAGCATACTGGTCGCACTTACGCCACCCACGACGGCACGCGCCTCTTCCAGCGCGCGGTAAGGCGTAGGCTAGGCCAACTCCGACAGCTCCCGGAGCTTCCCGTCGCTGTCGCCCAGCCGGTCGACCGGGACATCCATCTTGTCGAGCAGCGTCAAGAAACAGGTTGGCCATCGGGGTGTCGTCGGCAAAGCGTAGATGACGGCCTCCCGAAATCTGACCGCCACCGCCTCCCGCGACCAACAGGTTCACGCTCCCCGACCGAGAACTCGATATCCAGGTGGTCTGGGTGTTTCACATGATCGACGGATTGATCGCCGAGTGGAGCGACTTCGTCTTCGATTTCACACCCTAGCGGGGTGCCGAACGGGAGCCTATTGCGGAAGCGCAAACACGAAGATCGCGTTGCCGCCCCTACTGGGGTTCCTTAAATCGCTCAGTAAATCGTCGGGGATGATATTGGTCCAGCTCGATGTGCCGCCCCCATTGCCTGATCCGAAGGCGATGTACTGGGTGCCGTCGACGGCGTAGGTGATGGGGAACCCGTTGGCCATCGTCGTCAGGCGGGTCTGCCAGAGCTGCTCACCACTCTCGGCGTCGTAAGCAAAGATGTAGCGTTCCCAGTCGCCGACGAACACCAGGCCACCGGCCGTCGTCAGGGCCGCCGTGTTGTACGGCGCGCGGCGGCGTTGCTTCCAGAGCGTCTTGCCGGTCCGGACATCCAGCGCCTGAAACTCGCCGAGCTGATCGGGTGAATCAGGGTGGAAGTGGTTCTTCCGTCCGCGGACCCATCCTGTCCCCCCGCCGCCCAGTTTGTACTCGACCGGGCCAAACGCGGCCGTCTCACAGTTCAGGTTGAGCGGCAGATACATCGCCGCCGTCTCTGGGTGATAGGCCATCGCCCGGAGGCTCTTGAACCCGCCGGTGCTGGGACAGAAGAAGAGCTCTTCGCCGACGCCAGAGATCATCCCCTCTCGGTAGGTGACCGCCCCGGTCGCTTTGTCGACGTCCACGATGTTCTGGTAGCCGAGGTCAACGGCATTTCGGTAGGCGCCAGTGACCCGGTCGAGCTCCCAGAGGATGCCGAGCTTGCCCATGCTGAAGACCGACTGCTTGCCGTCGTAGTCGACCAGGATGCGCTCGAACGTCTCATCCATGTCGTGGCTGTCGCCAGGGATGTGCTGGAAATACCACTGCATCTCGCCGGTTGCCGGGTCGAGCGCCAAGGTCGAGTTGCTATAGAGCGCGTCGCCATCGGTACGGCGCGCGTCGCGCGACCACGGCTTGGGCTGCGAGGTGCCGTAGTAGACGAGCTTGGTCACTGGGTCGTAGCTGCCGGGGATCCACGCGTCGCCGCCGGCGCGGAGCAACAACGGGAGGTCGCCCCAGGTATCGCCGCCCCGCTCGCCCGGCCTCGCCACCGTCGAGGTACGCCAGAGCACCTGTCCGTCGCGCGCGTCGAGGCCAACGATGTAACACGTCTCCTCGCGATACGTTTCGCAGCCCCTCAGCCCGGCCACGATGACGCCGTCGGCGATGACCGGTCCACTGGTGAAGCCGTACCCCTCATCGTTCGGCATGACGGGGGTATCCCACCGAACGGCGCCCGTTCGCGCGTCGAGACCCACGACGTGCGCGTCGAACGTATTCAGAATGATGAGGTCCTGGTAGATCGCCAAGCTGCGCATCTGCGCGGCCGGCCTGCGGGACTCGTCGATCTCGCGGCGATATTCCCAGATGAAGTCACCGGTGCGGGCGTCCAGCGCGTGCACGACGTGGCCAGGATTCGCGATATACATCACACCGTCGTGCACCAGGGGCGTGGTCTGCGAGCGCCCCGGTTCGAGACCCCAGGACCAGGCGAGCTGAAGCTCGCCTACGTTGGTCCGGTCGATCTCGTCAAGCGGGCTGTAACCCCACCCGTCGAGTGTGCGGCGCCAGTTGAGCCAATCGCCCGGGTCCGGGTTCTGCAAGGTCGCATCGGTGACCGGTGTGACGGCCGCCGGGGCCTGCGCATCGGGGGATGCCCCAAACATGCAGAGAACGGCGACACTGGCGAACCCGGCCAGGGTTGTGCGTAGTTTCATTGAGCCTCCTAGAGGTGCCTCGACATTCGGCCGCTCACTCGGCCAGTGGGTGCGGTCGCAGCTGGAAGTGGATGACCGAGCTGAGGGTTCCTTGCCCCCTTCGACGTGCCAGTTCAGGTTGGACCCGTAGTTGGCCCACAACCCGCGCCCCTTCCAGCCGGCATCCGGGTCATCGATCCGTCCATCCAGGCCCCGCGCAAAGAACCCAAGCCGGATACGGCACCCGCAACACTACCCATTCGGCCGGTGTCCGGCTGGAGGGCCAGAAGCGAGTCGGAGCCCGAACCGGCCGCCATCGGGACGTTTGGTCAGAGCCCAAACGTATCGAACTGGTCGACCCAGTTGTAGTAGTGGAAGTCGGCGCTGCCCGGGTCCTTGACATTCTTCATTTGCGGACCAGGGGTCGGATACAGGGTCCATCCCTCCGGGCAGTGTTGCCCGGTTGCCTCAGGACCGGTCGCGCTTTGCATCACGCCGGCCAGCGCGATGGTGAATGCCGCCACCAATATGTGCGCGTGGGAGTATCGGGTCATCGTCTTTCTTCTCCTCGCAAGGCCCCGGCGGACCTCCGTACTGTGTGCCGCATTATAGGCTCAAGTTGCGAACGCGTCATTCTGCCAAGGATGTGGTTTCGCGTTAAGATTGTGGAGGCGTCGATTCTCTGAACGGCGACCTCGTATACCGTCTCCAGGCGTTTTCATTCTTTCTTTTGAGGACCTGATCGATGCGACAGGTACCCACGCTCGACGCGGCCCCGTTCGGCATCGTGGGCGATGGCCGCGTTGCCAGCCACTTCCACCACTACCTCGACCTCCTCGGTCTATCCACCTGTGGATGGTCGCGACGTGCTGGAACCGAGTCCCCGATCGAAGCACTCGATTCCTGTCAGACCGTCCTGCTGCTGATTCGTGACGCAGAAATCGTCCCCTTTGTCGAAACCTGGCCCGCCCTCACGGAAAAGCGGCTTGTGCATTGTTCGGGAAGCCTCGTCACCTCGGCCGCTGAGGCAGCCCACCCCCTGATGACGTTTGGCCACGCGCTCTACTCGCTCGCCGATTACCGCGCCATCCCCTTCGTCCTCGACACCGGCGGCACGCCGTTCGCCGATCTCCTCCCGGGGCTGCCGAATCCGTCGTTCACGATCCCGGCGGCCGATCGCCCGTACTACCATGCGCTGTGTGTCATGGCCGGCAACTTCTCAACCGTGCTCTGGGTGAAGCTGTTCGATGAACTGCAAGAGCGCTTCGGGATCCCGGCGTCGGCCGCACATCCCTATATGGCACGAGTGACGGCCAACGTGATGGCTGACGCCGGCCGAGCCCTGACCGGCCCGCTCTCTCGCGGGGACACGGCGACGATCACCACCAACCTGAAGGCACTCGACGGGGACCCGTTCCACGCCGTCTACTCAGCCTTCGTAAGGGCCTATGACGATGACCAACATTCGTGACTTTGCACGCTTCAAGGCAGAGGGGCGCCGAATCTCGATGGTCACGGCCTACGACGCCTGGTCGGCTCGGCTCATCGCTCGCTCGCAGGTGGACGCCGTCCTCGTCGGAGACTCGGCGGCCATGGTCATGCACGGTCAGCGGACAACGCTCCCGGCCACCGTCCGAATGATGGCGATGCACACCCGCGCCGTCGCCACGTCAGTGGGCGAGAAGTTCCTGATCGCCGATCTGCCGTTCTTGTCCTATCGAAAGGGCACCCCTGCCGCGATGACGGCCGTCGGTACCCTCATGAAAAGCGGGGCCCACGCGGTGAAGCTGGAGGGAGTCGACGGCCACGACGAGCTCATCAGACACATCGTGGGCTCCGGCGTGCCCGTCATGGGACATGTCGGCCTGACACCGCAGTCGGTCAACAAGCTCGGGGGGTTTCGGGTGCAGGGACGAAGCGAGACCGACGCGGCGCACCTCATCCGACAGGCACACGCTCTGGAGGATTTGGGATGCTTCTCGATCGTCCTCGAGTGTGTACCGGCGGAACTCGCTGCCACCATCACCTCGGAGCTGCAGCTCCCCACCATTGGCATTGGGGCGGGGGCCAGCACCGACGGGCAGGTCCTCGTGCTGCAGGATCTCTGGGGCGTAGACACCAGTCACACCCCTCGATTCGTGCGGTCGTATGTCGACGGCGAGCGCCTCCTGACCGAGGCCCTCGATCGGTACGACGCCGACGTCAAGGACGCTCGGTTCCCAGGGCCCGAGGAGAGCTACTCGTCGTGAAAGTCTTCGAGGCGCCTTCGTGGTGGCTCGGCGAGCGCCCGGCCCACGTCCTCACGAGGCAAACCCTTGGGCTCGTCCCGACGATGGGTGCGCTACACAAGGGACACTTGTCCTTGATACGACGCAGCCGGACGGAGAACGACCTGACGCTGGTCAGCATTTTCGTTAACCCAGCGCAGTTTGACGATCGAACCGATCTCGCGCACTACCCTCGTCCGCTCGAAACCGACCTCGAGACGTTGAGGGTCGAGGGGGCGGACTTCGTCTGGGTGCCCCGCGAAGCGGATCTCTACCCGGACAGCTATCGATACCGCGTCACGGAGACCGAACGGTCGACCGTCCTGGAGGGAGCCTCACGACCCGGACACTTCGACGGTGTTCTGACCGTCGTATTTAAGCTCCTCCAGATCGCCTCAGCCGAGCACGCCTACTTTGGCGAGAAGGACTGGCAGCAACTGACGCTGGTCAGGGGAATGGTCGACGCCTTCTTCCTCCCTACAACGATCGTGGCCTGTCCCACGATCCGCGAGAAGGATGGTCTGGCGGTCAGCTCCCGAAACCGACGACTTCTTCCAGAGGAACGGGCCCGTGCGTCCAGTTTCTACCAAGTCCTGTCGACCGCTCCGACCGCCGAGGCGGCGACCCGCGACCTACAGTCGTTCGGCTTTGTGGTGGACTACGTCGAGGACCGGGACGGGCGCCGATTGGGAGCCATCCGTCTCGGCGACGTTCGGCTCATTGACAACGTACCCCTGGAGGCTGCCTCATGATCTTGACCCTGGATGTGGGTAACAGCCAGATCTTCGGCGGCCTGTTCGACAATCACGAGCTCACGCTCCGGTTCCGGAGGACGGCCCGTCCGTCACTCTCTTCCGACGAATTCGGCCTCTTCCTACGGGGTGTCCTCAGGGAAAACGGGGGCGACCCGTCTCGGGTCGAGCAGATAGCGTTGTGTTCGGTCGTGCCCGAGGTCATCTACTCGCTGCGGAGTTGCTGTCTCAAATACTTCGGGGTCGAACCGTTCATCCTCCAGGCAGGGGTGAAGACCGGGCTAAGGATCCGATATCGCAACCCCCTCGAAGTGGGTCCCGACCGCATCGCAAACGCCATCGGGGCCCTGCATCTCTATCCAGATCGCAACCTGATCATCGTCGACTTCGGGACCGCCACGACGTTTGACGTGGTGCGCAAGAACCGTGACTACCTGGGCGGGATCGTCCTGGCCGGCATGCGCATCGCCATGGAGGCTCTGGAGAAGAACACGGCGCGCCTCCCCACAGTGGAAATCGTTCCCGCGACAGAACTGGTCGGTAGGTCGACCGTCGAGAGCATCCAGTCCGGGCTCTACTTCGGCAATCGGGCGGTCGTCAAAGGGCTGACGCGCGAGATCCGCGAACAGGCGTTCGAGGGCGAGTCGGCTCTTGTCATAGGCACCGGGGGGCTCGCTCGTCTCTTTGAGCAAGAGCAGGTGTTCGATGTTTTGCTGCCCGACCTCGTGCTCGTCGGCCTCGAACGCGCGCTGGCGCTCAATACAGGCGCCACCCGCAGTGGCTGAACCGGGCTGGTCCCCGTCGCGGGCCGCGCATCGGATTCATGACACAATATGGCTGGAGTGGGCAACCGCCCATTCAATCAGGAGACGTTAATGGCAACAGTAACTGGGACAATCAAGCGGTTGATGAGCGGCAAGGGCTTCGGGTTCGTGGGGGCTGAGGGAGGCACCGAGTACTTCTTCCATCAGTCGGCCTGCAACGGCGTGCAGTTCGACGACCTCCGGGAGGGCCAAACTGTGACCTTCGAAGAAGGCGAGGGACCGAAAGGGCCGCGCGCGGAGAATGTGACGCCGGTCTGAGACGGGAGTACACAGAGATTGCATGGCAGAGTCACAAGCGATCATTCCTGAAACGCATGATGTAGCGACCCCGAGTTTTCTCCACCGTACCCTCCGAGGCGCGTGGCGTGCGATCGCCGGGGTCGCGCGGGGCAAGTCACCAGACATCGCTCCCGATCTTCCCCCAGGGAACATTCCTCGTCTCAGAAAACAGATCCGCGAATGTGTGGAGGTGAGAGGCGGAGAAGTCTCCACACGCGCCCGCGCGCCCGCGCTTGGTGCGACCTATCTCTCTCACACCAAAGACGGACGCCGGCGTTTTCTCGAGGTGCTGGCAGACAAGACGGAGCTCGATGCCGCCACATTCGAGCGCACCGGTGTGGGGAGTGCCGTGCTCGTGAAGGAGCTTCAGGGCTTCATGGACCGGCATGACGACGAGGGCCTGCTGCGCCGGCTCTTCCGAGCGGTCCTGGCCGGATACCGGCAGGACCGAGACCTTCACCGAATGCTGATGTACGCATGGCTCGAGCAGGATGAGGTCGAGAACAAACGGCTGTGGTCCCAGATGTAGCGCCTTCCGCTGTTCGCGTTCCTGGACCGCTATGTCAGACAACGGCAGGCGGATGGTGTGTTCCTCGCTGGCGCCCCCTATCTTGTGTCGGCCGCACTGCTGACCCTGCCGGTCCAGCATGCCGTCCATACCCGTCTGTACGGCATCGACACGGAGCATCCCGACGACGCGGTCGTCGACACGTTCATTCGACTCCTGCTCGACGGCGCGAGGAGAAGGCACAATGATCGGCACGACAGGATGTAGGGGCCTTCGGATTGACTGCGTCGTCGGCGTGTACCCGCACGAGCGAGAGCAGACCCAGCCGATCGTCATCGATATCGAGCTCGACTACG
>Ga0310123_10002071_pt1 | contig 16182 bp, 7 predicted proteins | sample CB6_AW_1057_MG_FD_203505 | JGI IMG/M metagenome (GOLD analysis project Ga0310123, IMG submission 203505) | Marine microbial communities from Western Arctic Ocean, Canada - CB6_AW_1057 | ecosystem: Environmental > Aquatic > Marine > Oceanic | place: Canada: Western Arctic Ocean | collected... | reverse complement strand
ATTTCGTTCGCCGCCGGGCGTGTGACCGACCGCCGCAAATCCATCCTTGCCAGGAAAGAGGCGCCGCGGCCGTATGTGGAGTATGAGCTTCCGGCCAGCAACTGGATGGTGGGCTGGTCGAGAACCGAACCGGTGTCTATCATCTTCGACCTGAAACAGCCGAAGCCGCTGATCCAGTTCAGGCTCTGGTTCAACGACACCCTGCCCGCAGTGACGGTGGACGGCAGCAGGGATGGAAAATCATGGAAGTTGCTCGGCCAGACCAAAGGCCAGGCGGCCGGCGACGACACCTACGACATGGTCGTCTCACTCAACAAGGAAGTTCCGTGCCGCTATCTCCGAGCCAATTTCGCGGCCCGGCGCCCGGGCCAGAAATTGAGCATTGTCGAAGCTGAAGTATGGGGCGAAGCCGCCGCCGACGGAACTTAGGGAGAATGGCGCTTCCTTACGAGTTTATGAGTGTGTCCCCACAGTTCACCATGCCGGCGGAACTTAGGGAGAATGGCGCTTCCTTACGAGTTTATGAGTGTGTCCCCACAGTTCACCATGCCGGTCGTCGCCCAGGGCCCGGCGCTGCGCGGCGATCTGTCTGATCCGCTCTGGCAAATGGGGGCCAGGCTGGCAGACTTCGTGCGCGACGATGGCAGCAACCCGGCGGTGACAACCGAAGCCTATACCCTCTGCGACGCGAGCCATCTTTATGTCGCGTTTGTCTGCCACGAGCCGAAGATCCGCGACATGACGGTGAGCGAGGCCGAACGCGACGGTCCTTTGTGGCATGAGGATTGTGTCGAGCTTTTCCTTGACCCCACCCGTGGCAAGACCTGGGCCTATCATTGGATTGTCAACACTAAGGGGGTCATTTGGGACGGCTTGCATGCGCCTGCGGGTCTCGATAGGGACTACAGTGCTGACGCGCAAGCCGGGAGCACGGTGCTCGATGACCACTGGATGTGCGAACTGAAATTGCCTTTCAGAGATATCGGCGGCCGGCCGCAGCCGGGTGACAGGTGGGGCGTCAACTTCTGCCGCCCGCGGCGCGTGGGCGAATTGGAGATGAATGTCTGGGCTCTGCAGGACGGTTCTTATGCTGCCCCCGAGGTCTTTGGAGAGGCTGTCTTTGCTCCGGCAGAGGCGCCGGTGCAGGTGAATATTCTCTCTCGCGGCGGTGCCTGTGCCGATGTCAATGACCCGGGCATGAACGTCTTTTCCCTGCGCGTGGAGAATACCGGCGGGATCCCGGCCGAGGTCCGGGCTGAAGTGGCGGTAGCCGGCCAGTCGCCGTCAGCAGAACTAGCAGTCATCGCCGCCGGTCGAACCGAGACCGTCACGGTCGGCTATATCCTGCCGGCCGATGGGCAACCGTACCTGGACTATCGTGTGCAGGTCAATGGCGAAGCGGCATACCACAGCCGTTTGCAGGCAGTCAAGCCGAGGCCGCCCAAGGCGGCGTTCCGTTCCTGGGTGGTGTCCGACCCGTTGTACGAGGAACTCCTGACCGACGAGCCGCCCGGTCCTTGGTGCCACCACGGTTCGATGATCTGGCAGCACGTCCTGAATGTGCCGCTGCATCGTGAGTCAGCCAAGCGTTTCGCGGTCCGCTATGTCAGTGACGAAGTGCACCGCGATCATTCACTTGCCGGTCTTCGTATCGTTACCGGCAAGGGGCCCGCGAACTTTATTGACCAGGACGCAGCTGAGCGCTGGAAGCTTACCACTGCTCCTGTCCCTTTCAACGACAGCTTCTTTCCGTACCAGGCGCCCCTGGGCGACCTGCCCTGGGTCCTCGATCCGCGAGCTATCGAATCCTACCTTGCCGACGCGGGAAAATTATTCACCGATCCTGCCGTCTCTACCATGTGGGCGGTATTCGCCGGTGACGAACACGATGATTTCGCGGTTTCAGGTGGCCCGATCCTGATGGAGAATCCCGGAGACTACGCTTACATCAAGGAGGCCGACGAACAGGTCAGGCGACAATTCGGCGGGGGCAGATGGGGCATCCCCAGGGGCATCAAGCAGCGCGACGTCAACCCCTACAAGTGGATCGCCTATTACCGGTGGGTTAACCTGAAGCTGCGGGAGCGCCACCGCCGGCTGCGGGAACTGGTCCAGCGCAGGCATCCCGACCTGCCGATTATCTCACAGGTTTCGTCCGGTATAGACCATGAGCTCCATCCTTTCGAATTCAGCAGCCAGGCTGAACTTTTCGACATCTTCACTCACCAGGTCGGCTATCCCGGAGGCGCTGACCGGTGGCGCGCCTCAGTCGGTTTTCTGACCAAATTCATTGCCGACCTGAGTGGCAAGGAAGCCTGGCCCTGTGTGCATATCGAGAACTGCAATTTTCCCGACGCCGGGCCAATGGAAGTGGTCGACGAACTGAGCCAGGTGTTTCGCAATGGCGGCGTCGGCCTGCACCTCTTCCTGCTCGACATCGGCGGCATGAACAAACGGGTCGGCGACACGCGCTCAACCTATTTCGGCTCGCCCGGACGCTACCACACGATCATCAATATCTGCAAGCTGATCCGCACCATGCCCAGGCTGAAGCTGCCGGAATATGAACGCACGGCGATTGTCTACAATGACGACACCCTCGCCGCGACACCCTACGAATCCGTGCTGCCCCATTCGGATTCCATCGAGGCTTGCTATATCATGTTGGGTCCGGTGGCCCGGTCGTGGTTCAAGTTCATTGACTGCGCGCAGATTCTGAAATGGCCGTCATTGAACGAACGCTTTGACATCATCTATCTGCCGGGCGCCAAGTATCAGCGCCCGGAGATCGTGACAAAGTTCCGTGAGTTCGTGGCGGCCGGCGGTACGCTCGTGTGCAGTGATCCCGAAGCCTTCGCGACCGATCTGCTCGGCAATGATACGGTGGCGTCGCGCACGGATCTCTTCGGCGTCACGGTTGGCGCAAGAGGCGCCGGTAAAAAACTACTTCCCGGGAACGCCGAATTGGGCCACGAGCTGAACCTCTTGGGCGAAGCTTATCAACTGACCCCGGGACTGAAAGTGAAAGTCCTGGCCACCTATGATGACGGCGCCCCGGCCATCACTGCCAATCCGCTTGGGAAGGGCCGCGCGATCTTCTGCGGTACGCCGCTGTTTCTCCGGAAGGCAGTGCTGGAAGCGGAGTGGCGCGAATTCTTCACCGCCTGGGTCAAGAGCCTGGGCGTCCCGATCGCATTGGACATCTGGCGCTTCAGGATTCCCGACAGTGTCATCTGGCACGAGCCGGCGCAGCCCGGAGTTTGCGTCACCAACAACCGCGTCATCTGGGAGGGAGAAAAACCGAATTATTCTCAGAATGTCGATGTCAAGGCTACCTACACATACACCCTCGCGCCCGACGCCATGCCGGACGTGTCGGGCACGGGCGACATTGCTGTTGCCGACGGCCGTTTGACCGACCGCCGCAAAAGCATCTTTGCCGAGAAAACCGGTGCTTCGATTGACGCGGAATTCGAACTTCCTGAAAGCAACTGGATGGTCAGTTGGGCGCGGCCTGAGCCGGTGTCAATCATATTCGATTTGAAGGAACCGCGGCCATTGCGCCAGTTCAAGATCTGGTTCTGCGACACGCTGCCGGCGGTCGCGGTAGAAGGCAGCATCGACGGCGTGCAGTGGCGGGCGCTGGGCAGCGCGGCCGGCCAGGAGGCCGGCGAGGACGTGGTTGACATGGTCATCTCACTCGACAAGGAAGTTCCGCACCGGTACCTACGGACCAACTTCGCCGCCCGGCGCCCGGGCCAGAAATTGAGCATTGTGGAAGCTGAAGTGTGGGCGGAGAAGGTGTAGTGTTGTCGCGGTGTAAACCTTTCCGCATTCAACGAGCCGGACGAGTCCGACCTGTCGGACTCACTGCATGCGGAAGGATTTACGCCGCAAAGTACTGCAACGATCCGGTACGGTTGTACGTTTTACATTGAAATTACCGTGGCGCGCCTGAGCTGCCGCGCAAAGGAGAATTGTATGTGTAGGCCAAAGAGACCGGTCATAATGTTGATTGGTGTCGGTTTGTTCTTGTCATGGGGCTGTGCAATAAACCTGGCCGCCGACGCGGACACGAAGAACGAGGAGAAGGTTCGCTCGTGGCTGGAACGGGCAGCCACAGACGCGGTGCCCGTTCCGTTGGGTAAGGAGTTTCGCTCGTGGGTGGTGCCCGACCCGCTGTATGAGGAACTGCTGACTGATGAGCCGCCCGGTTTGCGAAGCCAGGGCTCGATTATCTGGCAGCATATCCTGGATGTGCCGGTGGGCCGCGCGGCGGGGGTGCGCTTCGCCACCCGCTACGTCAGTGATGACGTCTACCGGGATCACGCCCGCGCGGGCCTTCACCTGGTTGCCTCTCGCCCCGGCAAGACAGACGACCTGGAGGCCGCGAAGCGCTGGAAGCTCACCATGATCCCGGTCGGGCCGATTCCCCGATCAACCTGGGAAGTGCCGGTCGAAAAGCTCCAGAGTAGCGATGTGGGGTGGCTGCTGGATCCGCGAGCCATAGAATTCTACCTGGCCGGTGTGGAGGGGTTCTTCACGGATCCCAACGCGTCGATGATGTGGGCGATTTTCGCGGGTGACGAGCATGATGAGGTAGCTGTCAGAAACGGCCCGGACCTGATGGCCAAGGCGGTAAACTATGCCTATATCAAGGAGGCCGACGCGGAGGTCAAGCGCGAGTTCGGCGGGGGCAAGTGGGGCATCCCGAAGGGTATCAAGGAGCAGGACCCCAACCCGTACAAGTGGATCGCCTTCCGGCGGTGGGTCAATGCCAAACTGCGCGACCGCCACCGCCGGCTGCGGGTGGTGGTCAAGCGCAACAATCCGGACATGCCCATCGTCTCGGTGGATCCAGCCGGAATCGCTTATGAGCTGCACGCCGGGGAATACAGCACTCAGCCCGAGTTTTTCGATATCTTTTCGCACCAGATCGGCTACCCGGGCGTCGGAGACGGCCCTGGGGGAGTCGACCGATGGCGCAATACCGTGGGCCTGGTGAGCAAGTTCATGAGCGACCTGACGGGCAAGGAGTTTTGGCCCGTAGTTCACATTGAAAGCTGCAACTATCCAGACGCCAGGCCCGAGGAGGTGGTCGAGGAACTGAGTCAGGTCTTTCGCAATGGCGGCACCGGCCTGCACCTTTTTCTGCTGGACATCGCCAACATGGGCAAACTGGTGGGTGACACGCGGACGAGCTATTTCGGCTCGCCGAGGCGCTATCACACGATCATGAATATCTGTCGCCTGATCCGCACGATGCCGAAATTGAAGCTGCCGGAGTATGACCGAACCGCCATCCTGTACAATGACGATACGCTGGCTGCCACCCCCTATGACGGTCTCCGTCCCTATACCGGTAATGTGGAGGCCTGCTACATGATGATCGGGCCGGTGGCGCGATCCTGGTTCAAGTTCATTGATTGTCCGCAGGTGGTCAAGTGGAACTCGCTGCACGATCGGTTCGACATCATCTATTTGCCGACGGCGAAGTACCAGCGGTCGGAGATTGTCGCGAAGTTCAAGCGGTTCGTCGAGGCCGGCGGTACACTGGTGTGCGGCGACCCCGGGGCCTTCGATACCGACCTGCTCGGCAACGACACGGTAGCGTCGCGCAACGAGCTGTTCGGTGTGACGGTGGGGCAGAAGCTGGGGGTCAAGAGACTGGTTCCCAAGGATGCCGGGTTGGGTGAAAAACTGGCGCTGCGGGGTGCGGCCTACGAACTGACGCCGGTCGTGAAAGTGGAGGTTCTGGCTACGTACGAAGACGGATCACCGGCCATCACGGCCAACACGGTCGGCAAGGGACGGGCCATCCTGTTCGGCACCAATCCTTTCGTTAAGAAGAACGTGCCGGATAGCCAATGGCGGGTCTTTTTTACCGCCTGGGTCAAATCACTGGGGGCGCCGACGGGACTGGACATCTGGCGTTTCCGGCTCCCAAAGAGTGTGATTTGGCATGAGCCCCGGCAGCCGGGAGTGTGTCTGACGAACAACCGTGTCCGATGGCAGGAAGAGAAGCCCTCTTACTCACAGAACGTCGATGTGACTGGTACGTACAGTTACATAAGGCCGCCCGATGCGATGTCGGATGTACCCGCCGAGAATGGCAAGGTTTCGTTCGCGGAAGGCCGTCTGACCGACCGCCGCAAATCCATCCTGGCCAAGAAAGAGGCGCGCGGGGCGTATAAGGACTATGAGTTGCCGGCCAGCCACTGGATGGTGGGCTGGTCCAGGACTGATCCGGTGTCTATCGTGTTCGACCTAAAGCAGCCGCGTCCGCTCCTGCAGCTCAAGCTGTGGTTCAACGATACCATGCCGGCAGTGACGGCCGAAGGCAGCACAGACGGGCAGCAATGGCAGCCGCTGGGCACGGCGGTCGGCCAGGAGGCCGGTGCGGACACGTACGACTTGGTGATCTCCCTCAACAACGAGCTTCCCAGCCGCTATTTGCGAGCCACCTTCGCCGCCCGGCGCCCGGGACAGAAGTTGAGCATCGTGGAGACGGAGGTATGGGCCGAGGATGGAAGTAATTGACGGATGGGCCGGCACCGCCCGTCAAGTGCGAGCAACGCTCCGGATTGATAACGTGAAGGAAAGGAGGTAAGTCGTGGTAGAACTGAAAAAATGTACGGCGTTGATGGTTGGCCTGGCACTGCTGTGGTCCTGGATGGGCGCGGGCGCAGTCCTGGCCGCCGGGGCGAAGCAGAAGAACAATAAGGAGTTTCGCTCGTGGGTGGTGCCCGACCCGCTGTACGAAGAGTTGCTGGGCACCCAACCTCCGCCTCTAGGGCCCGAGGGGTCCATCATCTGGCAGCATGTAATAGATGTGCCGGTGGGTCGCATGACCGCTATACGTTTCGCGGTCCGCTGGGTCAGTGACGAACTGCACGAGCAACACAGCCTTGGCAAATTTCATGCCCTGGCGATAGCGCCCAATCGTCTGGATGACCGCGAGGCTGCCGACCGCTGGAAAGTCACGACCATCTGTGTGCCGGAATTCTCAGGTTTTCCCTGGGTCATGGATCCGGGCGCCACCCAAGCCTACCTGGACGAAGCCGAATCCTTATTCTCCATGGACCGGGTGGATAAGATGTGGGGACTTGACGCCGGTGACGAGATGGCTGACGTGGCCGTACGCCAGGGCGCCGAATTGGCGGAAAACCCCGGCGGTTACGGCTATATCGTCACGGCCGACGCGGAGGTCAAGCAGGATTATGGCGGGGGCATCTATGGCATCCCTGCGGGCATCAAGGAAAAGGATCCCAACCCGTACAAGTGGATCGCATTTCGCCGCTGGGTCAACGCAAAGCTGCTGCAACGCCACCAAAACCTGCGCACCATCGTCGAGGCCAACAATCCCAAGTTGTACATCTCTGGGACGCATCCTCCCGGCATTGCCTTTGGACTACACGCCCGCGAATTCAGCAGTCATGCCCTTCCTTTCGACATCGCGACTCACCAGATCGGCTACCCCGGCGTAGGGAACGGCCCCGGGGGAGTCAACCCCTGGCGCAATACCGTGGGCCTGATCACCAAGGTGCTCACCGACCTGACTGGCAAAGAAACGTGGCCAGTAATCCACATTGGGCATACCAACTATCCGGACGCCACGCCCGCAGAGGTGATCGAGGAATTCAGCCAAGTTTTTCGCAACGGCGGGACCGGAATTCATTTGTTCCTGCAGGACATCATGGGTTATGGCAAACTCGTCGGGGATACGCGGACGCCCTATTTCGGCTCGCCCAGGCGTTGGCATACCATCGTGAATATTGCCCAGCATAAGCTGACCATGCCGGCCCTTAAATTTCCGAGATATGATCGGACCGCTGTCCTGTACAACGACGACACGCTGGCCGCCACACCCTATGACGCTATCCGTCCCTATTCCGGTCACATCGAGGCCTGCTACATGATGCTCGGTCCCGTGGCCCGGTCGTGGTTCAAGTTCATTGACTCCGATCAGGTGATGAATCGGGCCGCCCTGATCGACAAGTTTGACATTATTTACGTGCCGACGGCGAAGTATCAGCGCCCGGCGATCGTCACCAAGCTGCGGAACTTTGTGGAGGCGGGTGGCACTCTGGTCTGCGGCGATCCGGGGGCCTTCGGGACGGACCTGCTCGGCAACGACACGGTAGCGTCTCGCAAAGAGATGTTCGGCGTGACGGTGGGGCGGAAGCTGGGGGTCAAGAGACTGGTTCCCAAGAGTGCAGGGTTAGGTGAAAAACTGGCGCTGCGCGGTGACGCCTACAAGCTGACGCCGGTCTCGAAAGTGGAGGTCCTGGCTGCGTACGAAGACGGCTCGCCGGCCATCACGGCCAATGCGGTCGGCAAGGGCCGGGCCATTCTCTTCGGCGCCAATCCGTTTCTTATGGACAGTGTTCCGGACAGCGCGTGGCGCGACTTCTTTACCGCGTGGGCAGCGGCCATGGGTGCGCCCACGGGTCTGGACATCTGGCGCTTCAAGCTTCCCGACAGCCTCATCTGGCAGGAGTCGCCGCAGCCGGGCGTCTGTCTGACCAACAACCGGGTACTCTGGCAGGAAGAGCAGCCCCTGGTCACCCAGAACCTGGACATGAAGGGGAGCTATCGATACTCGCCGCCGCCCGACGCGATGCCGGATGTTACCACGGCGGATTGGACCCCATTTTCGCAAGGCCGTCTAACGGACCGGCGGAAATCAATGTTGGCCGAGAAGGTGGAGCGCAGGTTTGATTCGAATTTCGTACTTCCGGCCAGCCACTGGATGGTCGGTTGGGCGATGCCCGATCCCGTGTCGATCACATTCGACTTGAAGCAGCCGCGTCCGCTCCTGCAGTTCAAGCTGTGGTTCAACGACACCATGCCGGCGGTCACGGTGGAAGGCAGCACCTACGGGCGGCAATGGCGGCCACTGGGCAAAGCCGTTGGCCAGGAGGCCGGGCCGGACACGTACGACATGGTGATTTTCCTCAACAAGGAGCTTCCCAGCCGCTATTTGCGCGCCACCTTCGCCGCCCGGCGCCCGGGACAGAAGCTGAGCATTGTGGAAGCCGAGGTGTGGGCGGAGAAAGAATAGAAGTTGGCGGCGGCAGGTGAGTCACCGAGTGACTCTTTAAGTTTTCCGTCTGTGGCGGAAAACTTAAAAAGTTAAGTCCCCGAACTCCTTTTCTCTTGGAAAAGGGGGAAAGACGCGTCGTCGAGCCAAGGAACCACATTCGGATGATCGCCGCAGAGACGGGAGTACTCCAACAGTTCACCATGCCGGTTGTCGCCCAGGGCCCGGCGTTGCGCGGCAATCTGTCTGATCCGCTGTGGAAAAAGGGGGCCAGACTGGCTGACTTCGTGCTTGCCGACGGCAGTAAGCTGGCCGTGACAACCGAAGCCTACGCCCTCTGCGACACGAGCCATCTTTATGTCGCGTTCGTCTGTCGCGAGCCGCAGATCAGCGTCATGAAGGTCAGCCACGCCGACCGCAACGACCCCTTGTTTTATGAGGATAGTGTCGAGATCTACCTTGACCCCACCCGTGGTAAGGCCTGGGCCTATCATTGGATTGTCAACACCAAGGGGGTTATTTGGGACGGCTTGCATACTCCGGCAGGTCTCGATATGGACTACAGCGCTGACGCACAAGCCGGGAGCACGGTGCTCGATGACCGCTGGATGTGCGAACTGAAACTGCCGTTCAGTGATATCGGCGGCCGGCCACAGCCGGGTGACAGGTGGGGCGTCAACTTCTGCCGCCCGCGGTGGGTGGGCGAATTGGACGACGGGGAAGAAGATTCGCGTGAAACTCCGAATTCGATGGAGTTGCTGCGCGTTGAAGCCGCCAATGTCAACTGCACCGCCGTGTATCCGGATGGTGATCGGGTTGTCATTCGCTTGCATGAAACAGACGGCCGATCTGCAGAGACTGATTTGCAGGCGGCGTTTCCTATCGAGTCGGCAGAGGAGACGGATGCTCTGTTATCGGGCGGCACGGTCTTGCCATGTTCCGGCGGCACGATCAACCTTCGTTTCAGGCCGTTCGAGATCAAGACGGTCGTCCTTACCGTGACCGCCTAGGAATTTATCATTTTTTGAGGCCAAAAACAAAGCCCCGGCGGAGTCGGTTGACATGAGCCCTTATTCCCGGTTTGCTGACCTCTGGTAGCTGAAGACTGGTCCCGCATGCGGGATTGCGGCTGTGCCTCCGCGGCCGCTGCGCTATTGCAACTCCGAAAACCGCAAACCGTCTGTTGCGCGTTCAAACATCAGACAATCCCGCTCGCCATCCGGGCGGTTCACGGTCAACTTCGAATCATCCCACGCATAACTCGCGGGGCCCTCTGCACGCACTGGCCACACCACCGTCACCAGCTCGTGCTGCTTTGCCGGCGCGGTTGTCGCGTGTAATACGCGTTCAGTCAGCGGCTCACGCACGCATATCGGCCGATCGACACACGTTTGATCGACCGCGGGGGATACAAAGGTGACTGACAGATCTGTCTTGACGCCCTTGATCAAGCTACTACTGTCGTCCAAATTCAGCTCGCCGGCGGTGTGCGCCATGAAGGTCACGCGCACTGGCTGCTCCGCTGACACCTCATCTACAATCACTAGGTAACGACCATCCACCATCGCCAGATGCCGACGCACACGGCTGACCGACCGACCGAACGACCGATCGGCTTCCGCGGCGATGACGCGCAGGCGATCGGTCTCCTGCCAGTAAAGAAACGTTCCGGTTTCCGGCTGTTGCGCCTGACCGTCGATCAGGATGGTGCTGTAGCCTTCCGGCGGCGGCTGGTAGTTGTGGCTGCGGCGGATCAGCGGCTCGCCGCCGGCGACGACCTGGATGGCGTTCAGATCGAGGCTCCGATGGCCGAAACCGTAAATGGCGTAGCCGCTTTTGAAGGATACATACAGCTCGGGATGCGGCCAGCTGTCGGCAAGCGCTGCCCAGCGGATTTCTTCGTAGACTTTCAGGTTTTCCAATTTCAGGTGGGCCGCCAGTGCCGGCGGCGGCGGCAGATCGCCGATGTCGGTCGGCTCGGCCGGCGGACTGTACGCAATGTCGTTGGACCGCCAGATCAGCGTGTACCATTCCGAGCGCGGATTGGACTCGTCGCTCACGGTTCCCGCGTAGGCATCGGCATAAATCGAGAACAGCGGCTCATCGTACTTTCTTGCCAACAGGTGCAGCAGCGGGCAGGCACCGGCAGTCATGCCGTCGTTGAATCCCGAGGGGACTCCACGCGGCGTGAAGTACATCGGGAAGTATCCGGCCCGTAGCATCCCGGGCAGCGAGAACATCCCGTCGTCGGTGTCCAGCCCCGACTCGAGGACGGCGCCGTAGTAAACCATGCCACTGAAGAACACGCCCCAATAATTGACCGACTCCGGCCATGACCCCTCTGGCGGTACGGCACGCATCGCCGGTTGAATATTTTCCCGAGCCAGCGCGAGCACTGCCTCCGCGTCCAGTACTTCATCCCGAAACATCAGCGCCAGTGCGGCGGCGACGCCGGCGGAAACCGGAACGATGTTGTCGACGAGCCCCTTCCAAATTTCCGGTTCGCGCTCGAAGGACCAGGTGTAGGTCAACATCCCGGTTTGCACCAGGGTGTCACGCAACTCGCGGCGCTCTTCCGGCTCAAACAGATCGTCGAGCCAGTCCATCACGAGGGCGCAGAACGTCGCCTTATGGATTAAGTCCGCGTCCGGACCGTGGACCCTGGGGTCGCCCCACAGTGCATGGTCAACCAGGACCTTTACCAGTTTCTTCGCCAGCACACCGTACGTCGCGTCGTCTTCGATCAGATAAACGAGGGCGGCTGCCATCATCAGGTGCGGATTACGTTGTGGCAGGGTATCTGGGCCGAAGCCGAGCAACAACAATGTATCGCCCGCGAGAATGTCGTCGATGGCGTATTCTTTCCACTCCGTCCCGGTCGGTATCCAGCTGCGTTCAGAAATCGTGCCGCGCGCCGCGAACTCGTCGACATCTTTTTTCATCAACTCGTAATGAGGCTGCAGGCCGTCGGCACGCCGCACCTCCTTGCGAAGGCGCTCGACATCTTCGGGACGCAGTAACACGGATGGACACGGCTGCCGGCCCATCACGTTGCAGGGACACTCGACACAACAGGGGGGCGCCAGTTCTTCGGGCGTCAGTCGCAACCGGTAGCGGCCGCGCATGACCTCACCGATTTCGATTTCAAAGACGACGTCGTTCGAATCCGCTTTCAGCTGCCCCCGATCCAGTGCCTGGTTCTCATCATTTACCAGTGCGATTTGCCAATGCGATCCGGCCAGCTCGGCGCCTGCCAAGCGAAAACGCCCGGTGCCGCGTTGCTCATGGCCGCGCTGCAGGGGATCGAGGCGAATCGGCTGTTCCGGTAGAAATGTGAATGTCCGGCCGGCAAGCGGTGCGCCAGTACTCGGATCGGACAGGTCGATCTCCAGCCGATAGGGATACAGAAACCCGCGATTGGATCCAAATAGATAAGGCAGCGTTATTGTTGATTGGCCTGTACCCGCTACCCGCTCGGCGAATCGCATCGGGCTGCCGTACGGGTCGCTGACAGTGATCAATGCGTCGATTTCATTCGCCATCTCAGTTGTGGGTCTCACGTCGAACTGCAATGCCTTGTTGGTTAGACCATAGTCGTGCAATTGCACATCCCGGATTTCCAGCATGGGACTCAACGCAAGACGGCCCAGGTTCTCCGCCTTGACCGGATCGCTCATGTCAGGATAACGTGCCCGACGGCTGAGTGTGCTGACCTCCATGCCGGGTGTCACCAGTTCCTGACCGTTTACCAGATAACCGCCGGGCATCATTTCGGGCGGTTCGATATCGGCCCAGTCTTTCATTCGGACCACGTTAAATGGCAGTACCAGTCCGGGTCTCGGATGGAGTCCGAGCATGGTCCAGGGAACGGTCACAATCGCCGACCATCCGCCTTCCCGTCTGTTCACCGCGCAGGTCGCCGGTTCTGCAGGGCGGCTGTCTCTGTTCTGCGCCAGCCGCAGCGTACCGTCGGACGTGCATTCGAATCTCCAGGTTACATCGCTGGTCGCCGGCAGCAGTGCGACGATGGCCCGATCGTCGCCGGCGTCTGTGCCGTCGCAATCGACGGTGACGACCAGAGCCTGCGATGTCCACTGTGCAGTTGCACGGGCAGCACCGCGCGGCGTGCCGAACTCCGGCGGCACTGGATCCATGGTGTTGCGAGTGCCGCGTTTTTTGTGGTATTCGAAGCCGGTGATCTTCGAGAAGTGGCGGCTGTCGAAGATGTGCTTGGCGATTTCGAGGCCGGTGAGCTCGCCTAGCGGGGTTGGCTCGCGATCGGCGGCCCATACTTCCGGTCCGGTCAGTTTAATCGTCGTTTTCATATCAGCGATTTACTTCTCCCGGTTCTGGTTCAGTGAAACTGATTCGATCGGCGGTTCAATTGCACAGTTTTCTTCCTGATAATCTATCCTCTTACTCTCATTCTTAATCTCACTCGGCACCGAACGTCAGCAGATTACGAGTTGCAGAATCATCCGTCAATCCGAAACAGTGATTTTGCGTTGGCGATGGCGACCCGGTAGCGGCCCGCTTTCGGAATGTTCGCCAACTCGACCTTCATGACCGCGGCCTTCGTCGTCAGGAAGGGCGTCTGCGAACCGAAAACGAGCTGCCGGGCGGGCCTGTGTCGGGTCAGCGCTCGCAGCGTGTCCGTCAGTTCGGCAAAGGCAATGTCGTAGTACAGGTTGCGTCGGTCTTCGGCCGCCGTGATCTCATGGAAATAACCGTTCAGCGCAATGAACTTCCCCCGGGGATGCGCTGCTGCGAGCTTAACGATCTCAGCCATCCGGACTGCCGGTACCCGCATCAATGGATAATGCTGCCGCTCGTCTTCGACGCGTGTGGCAATTATGATCGGCAGTCTCAGTTTGCCGGCAACCCTGACGAGCTCGTCGACAACGGGATTATCGAGACGGTACCGATGATAATTAGGATACAGCTTGACCGCCTTCAGATCGTAGCGGGCGGCAAAGTCGCACAGGGACTCCCGCCAATTTCCGAGAACTGGATTGACTGTCTTGACGGGCAGTAGATTGGAAATGTCACGGATTTGCCGGAAACACGGCTCGTCATAAACATCCGGATCCGGGTAAAGAACGGATTCCGTCGCCGCCACCAATGCCGTGGTTATCCCGCACTTCTTCAAATGTCGTGCCAGCGGCCGCGCGGCATCGAAGTGAAAACGCTGAAACGGCCAGCGGCCAAGTGATACGTTCGTATCGATCATTGCGTAGTTCAAGGCGGCAGAGCCGCAACAGTGTTCAGGTTTCAGTGTTCAGGTTTGCTCCCGTATGCGGGACTCCGCTCACTACTGGTCCGTTGGGTCCGGCAGTCGTGCCAGAAGCGCAGCGCCGGGATCGCTAGTTTAGCGGGACAATAGGTATCGATTTTCTGACACCTGAAACCCCAAAATATCTGGACTTTAACCGCATGAATAATCCAGGCTTGGCCGGTTCCCGGTGGCGATTCCAAGTTTCAATACCCGGTCCGCGTTGCGCCAGAGGATCTGCTCTTTTTCCTGTGCGGAAACGCACGCGCCCAGGACACGGCCAATCTGGCAGCTGAAATCGCGACCGGTGACATCGGAGCCGTAAAGCAGCCGCTTGGGACCGAGACAATCCACGGCATACTCGATCAGCCCCGCCACCGACTGGCCGCCAGAGGTATCGATCAAGACGTTCGGATGCGGCAGCACATCGAGCACGCCGCGAATACCGACTCCCGCCAGGTGCGGCATGATGATCGTCACTTGCGGATGCCGGGCCGCGAGGTGGGCGATATCCGGCGGATCCGACTTATACGGTTGTACCCGGGGATCGATGTTGTGCCATGAATGATGGAGCACCGGGGTGTCCAACTCACGGGCACGAGCCAACAGCGGGTCGAGACGCGGGTCGCGACAGTTCAGATCGATCTCAAACTTCAACCCGCTCAGATTGCCGTCGGCGATGCAACGATCGATTTCATCGAGCAGAAAAAGTCCGTCCAGCATCGGGTTCAGGTAGCAGAAACCGGTGAGAAAATCCGGATGCGCCCGGACCTGACGCATGGTGAGCGTATTGATCGCCTTGAGGTCGCGAGCCGGTGGTCGTATACGCTCGGTGCGAAAAATATTGCCGAGCAGATTCATGCGCGTCACACCCGCCTGCTTGGCCAGACGCATCAGCGGTTCCACCGGCTCCGGCAACTTCAGGGTTTCACGTCCGAGGTAGTGATGTGTGTGGATATCGATGATCATGGATGTGCGGCTGGGTTGATCCGGCATACATGAAAATTTGTGCGACTCGCAGGTAGCAGTGTACACTGGCACGAGGACGGGAGTAATTCAATCGCATTAGGAGTTTGTATTTTTGACACCCTTGCGATACGTCCCACGATTTCGATTTACTTGCATTATTCATCCCATTCGTTCTAGTGTTCCATTCGTCCGGTCTTTACGAAACAAAGGGGCAGTATGAAACCGAGCGGAATCAGTTCGACTCTTGCTATTCATGGAGGCAAGCCGGTGTACGATAAGCCCTGGGGCAGCGGGAATTTTCACGGGCCGGAAGAGTTGACGGTCCTGAAAAAGTTGTTATCCGGCCCCCAACTGCCGCTGGCCCGCGGCAAGTACGTCATGGCGTACCGGGAAGCCCTGCAGAAACTGTACGGCATGAAGTATGCCGTGACCGTCAGTTCGGGGACGGCGGCCATTCACGCGGCCCTCGCCGCTGCGGGCATCGGGGCGGGCGATGAGGTGATACTCAGCCCGCTTACCGATTACGGCAGCATCGCCGGCATCCTCCAGCTCAATGCGATCCCGGTTTTTGCCGACGTGCAGCGGGACGGCCTACTGCTGGACGTAAACGCCGTCGAGGCGAAGATTACGCGGCACACACGTGCACTCATGCCCATTCACACCGGCGGCTACCTCGTCCATATGCCGGCCCTCATGAAGCTGGCTCGCCGGCACAAGCTGAGGGTCGTCGAGGATTGCGCCCAGGCACACCTGGCGACCGCAGGCGGCCGTTACGCCGGCGCTTTCGGGCATATCGGCGCCTGGAGTACCAACGAGAGCAAGCACATGAAGTCGGGCGAAGGCGGGTTCGTTCTGACCAATAATAGGAAGCTGGCCGAGGCGGCCGACCTGTTTTCGG
>Ga0310123_10002066_pt1 | contig 16203 bp, 13 predicted proteins | sample CB6_AW_1057_MG_FD_203505 | JGI IMG/M metagenome (GOLD analysis project Ga0310123, IMG submission 203505) | Marine microbial communities from Western Arctic Ocean, Canada - CB6_AW_1057 | ecosystem: Environmental > Aquatic > Marine > Oceanic | place: Canada: Western Arctic Ocean | collected... | reverse complement strand
CAGTGTCGCGATTTTAACACGTCGCGCCCCCCTCGCGTCTATTGCGTGGTGATGTTTTGACATGTTCTCCCCGCAGCCGCGATTTCTGGATTCCGACCGCTCAAAGTACCGACCGGCGAGGCTCTTGGTCGAGCTTTGCCGCTCGCGGATGCGCGGACTTTCTGACACAGCGTCCATCGACTGTCAACAATGGGACGATTTTCAGCACGCATCGAAAGAGGGGTACCGGCTGTGACCGCTATTGGTCATAGCTAATCCACAACTGCAAGCCTTCCAGCACGGTTTTCGACTTTGTCTCGGCTGTAAGCGTCACCTCGAAACGGTTGAAGCCCTTCTTGATCTGCTCGGGTGGCAGATTGAATCTGACGAGCTTACGCTCCGCATCCAGGCCACCCCCCTTGATCTCTTTGTCGTTGACTCTGAGCAAGAGGGACTCGATGTCGACGAGTCCGGAAACAGACATCCACAGCTTTGCCCTCGGCGTATGCCCCTTCGCCTTGGCGGCGGCGAGATCGTCTCCGATCAGAACTTCGACGGCCTTGGGTTTGCCGTCGGTAAGATCGTGGGGAAAGACCCGGATGTTTTTCTTCGTCACATATCGCTCACCCCCCTTCAGCCAGTACCGAATGCCGGGCACATGCCTGGCGTCGGGAACGTACATCTTCGGCAGGTACGCCATTGTTGCCGGCTCACCCATTTCGTACAGCAGGTTGAATTCTGCCGAGGGGGGTTTGTAGGAAAAATTGAAGACATAAATTCCGTCAACGCCCGCATTCCACATGTTCATCGCGCGGGCCCGAAATGCCGCCGGGGAATTGCAGTCCGGCCGGCGCGTTCGAACTTCGTCCATCGATGCCCACACCGGCACGCCATGCTTGTGCCCCAGTTCGACGATATCTTCCCATTCCTGCATTCGGAAATAACCGGTGGCAAGCCAGATGTCGATCAGGTCTTCAGACATCCAACGCGAGATGTCCATCCCCAGCCCTTTGGCATACCTGGGTTCATCGGGCGTGCGGGCAATCAGCAGAATAGGACGACCGCGGGCAGCGCCAATCTTGTCCGCCATCTCTCGCGTCCGACGCAACAAATCGGTCATCATTGCCACCTCGTCAGGACTGACATGATTCCCCATCGCCGTGCTTCGAAAAAGTGTCGGGTGCCGAAAGAAATCCAACAGCAATCCGTCAATTTCGTAGTTCTGACAAACTTCCTCCCAAGAACGGAAAACTAGGTCACGGACTTCCTTATGCGTGTAATCGACCGACGACCAACGCCCGTTGGGACAGTGGACAAAATCCGAGCCGTACCATTTCCCGTCGGGCGATTTCGGCGAATCCCATCTCATCCTTCCGATGAGCAATTCGGGACGCTGCTGTTTGAAGTTGTTGTTGCCGAATTTCCACCGGCCGTTTTCGGAATCGACCGTGTCGTGGGTGTCGTTCATCCGCTGCGCCCAAAACGCCTCGTAGTTGTTCTTCTGACAAAACGTAATGTACATGTCCAAGTCGGTCGGTCCGTCGCCGTACTTTTCCAGGTAGCCCGGCGGCCACGGCTGGGCGACTTTTGTTCTGTAAAGCCGGGCCAGGTTGAATTGATGAATGAGCGAATACGTGCAAGCATCGGTCTGAGTGCCCGGCAGATAAGGAAACCGCATGTTCGGGCTGTCCATGGGCTGTCCGTCGGAATGAAATATGATGCGCCGTTTCCGATGGGCCGCTCTCTTTCGCAGCTTGCGAATTTCGTCTCTTGTCAGTTCCGACTTTTGAGCGCTGGCCCGACCCGCTGGCGCGTTTTCGGCTCGGCACATCCGGAAAGCAGAGACGACGCAGCCCAGCAACACAACAGCGGCGATCAGCAGTTTTCGTTTCCCAGTCGTTTTCATCTGTTCTCCGATCTGTTGCAAGACCCTCCGTTCGGGAAGGCCGGGCAATTTGAATGTTGAGTAAGGGGTCAAGCCGCTCAGGGATAAGTTCTGGCCGGACGGAAACCGAGGTTGCTGTCACGGACGGCCGAGTCGGCGTCGATGCGGTAGGCCGACCGCGCATACAGCGAGAAGAGGTGGAACGACCCGCCGCGCAACTCGCGGAATACGCCCTGTATAGGACCCCTCGGGTCACTGATGGCCTTCTCATTGTCGTAGGGCGATTCCAGTCCTGACACCATTCGTAAACATTACCGTGCATGTCGTACAAGCCCCACGGATTGGGCAGTTTCTGACCGACACAGTGAGCGTATGTCTCGCCAATAACCGAAGTATTTTTGTTGTACCAGACGTGCTGTCCCAACTTAGATACATCATCCCCAAAGCTGTAAGCCGTGGTTGTTTCGGCACGGCAGGTGTACTCCCACTGGGCTTCGGTCGGTAAGCGATATTCCACGCCTTCCTGCTCACTCAGCTTGCGGCAGAACTCGACCGCATCGTGCCAGCTCACCCACGTCGCCGGGCAGTCAGGCCCCTCCTGCACGTACTTGTTACCTTGCCACGGACAATTTCCCATTACCTTCTCGTACTGCTGCTGCGTTACCACGTACACGCTCAAATAAAACGGCTTCGTAATCTTCACCAGATGCTGGGGTTTCTCGTCGGGTCCGGCGTCGCTTTCCGAGTCTGGGCTGCCCATCTGGAACTCACCGGCAGGGATTGGCACCAGGACCATGCCGACGCTGTTGACGATTGGATCGACCAATGCAAGCTGAGCGGGAGTCATGTGTTTCTTGACCGCTGCCGCATCGGGTGTCTTCGCAACGGTGGCTTTCTCAGCGGGCGTTGCAGCTTGCTTCTCAGGTGTTGCAACTTTCTTCTGTTGAACCTGATAGCTACCAGACTCCGCAGGTGGTTTTGCAGGTTGTGTTTCTGAACCACAACCAAGCATCGGGAAGAGCAGCAGAACATGTGGCGAGATTCTTATTCTGACGCTCTCTACTCGACGACCTTGAACAAACAACTGAACGTCTCCATGCTGCTTACATGGCGAGCAGTCCTGCTGTGAATTACTCTAGTCGAATTGGCTTGAGAAATCACCAGTCTCGGTTAATCGCTGCCCAGCCCCAGCAACCGCTGGATCGTCAAGGCACTGCTTCCGTTCTTTTGGCTTGTGACGTACCACATTGCTCGAAACTAAAGCGTCAGCGGCAGATGGGTATCTTGAAAATCGTGCCGGCCGTGACGGACATCTGATGTCGACAAACGCGGCACCCCCAACGGTCGCGACTCGCCCGCCACATTTCGGACAAACGAAACCGTCAGACCAGCGGATGACGAACAAGTCATCTCAGCACGCCTCGTCGGTTTCAAAGCGACGCTCAAGCTCTATCAGCGTTTTGGACGTCGTATCCTGAACCGGAAAGAAGTCTGGTCTGTGTTTGCCAACTGCGGCGGAGCCGATTCTGATGGCACTTTCTATAGCATTTACTGAGCCGACGTTCCAGAGAGTTTTGGTGTTGACTGCAGGGGCGATCCTCGCGAAACGTCCTCGCACCATTCTGGCAATCCTGTGGACCATGGACGACTTGTTGTCGATCTTAAGCTCAGCTCAAGCTCGACAAACGGGGCTCAGCACACATGGAAAATAGGCCGTTGATTACCCAACCCGAACTCTCATAGCACATGGTACAGCAAATAGGGGCATTCCACCACGACAACTCGCGCACTGTCGAGAATGTTTCGCTGGCCAAAGTCAACGGCCCTCTCAACTGATTGACTTGAAAGTAGTATTTCTGATTGTTTTCCATATTCTTCTCATGTTACCTTGAATCTGTCACGGAATCAGTGCAGATTGTTCCATACAAATAACGGCAGGTATCGAGTACCTTTGATCGCCCTTGTTTACGGGGCGAAAGAGGACAAAAACCAATGGCTGGAGTGGCATCCCAGGAAAACTAGGAAAGTTACTTGCATTCATAATTTGTTGCACTTTTCACAGCTCACAGCTACCTGAATTGGATCCCATTATGGGACAAAGCAACCAAAAGCGAGCACGCGGCGTGGTCATATTCTACAAAGTTCTCCGTCTCCTGGCCGCGTTCTATTTGGTGTCCGTTGTAAGCTTCGCATTCGGCGCCTTGACGATGTACTTCGAGACCTGGCCGTACTCGATTCTCTGCAGCATCAAGGAGTTCATTAAAGGAGATGCCTTCGAACAATCTTCACTGCTCGACAAGGTCGCCGGAGAGTTCGGCAGGCCCATCCGCCGCATGAGCGTTGCCTGGGCCCCAGGCGTGGCCAAACCGCTTTATCGGGACGTCCAACATCCGTCGCTTATTGCCGATCATGACCCGCCAATGATCTACACCACGGAGAACACTTCGCGTTATTTCAAGGCGCTCATGACTATGTTCTTCTTCGATGACGCCCCTCTGTCGGTGATTCTCCTCGACAAGCAAGGCGATATTCGCCACCGCTGGAACATTGGAGCAGACTGCTTTCAACTCGACGAGGGAGAAGTCGGCCCATTTTTTTTCGGGGACTTCGTCGTCCTTGACGATGGCTCGCTGATATCGTTCGTCTCAAACCGCAACGGTCTTTTTCGGATCAGCTTCTCCGGTGAGCTGATGTGGCAAATCAAAGGTTTTTTCAATCACTACATGTCGCTGTCCGATGACGGGTTTCTGTGGGTTCTGGGGCAGCCCGGACGTTATGCGGACGTGAAGATGCGAGGCCAGTGGAACCATACGGAGCTCGTGAATAAGGTGGACGTGCGCGACGGCCGCATCGTCAAGACGATCCGGATCATCGACATCATGGACCGGAACCTCGATCGCATGGATCCGTTCTTCGCCGCGCCTTCCCGGCGCGTCGCCGCCGCCTCGGGGTTGCTAGAGGAGGACCTCTGGCACCCTAATGACATCGAAGTCTTGCCCGCCTCGATCGCAGATAGGTTTCCTGATTTCGCCGCTGGCGATGTCGCGCTGAGCTTCAAAGCCCTCAACATGATACTGGTGATGGACCCCGAGACGCTCAAGATCAAGTGGTGGTCGCAGGGTGCCACCCAGGGTCAGCACGATCCCGACTGGCAACCGGACGGAACGATGACTTTCCTCAACAACCGTCAGAAACAGAACGCCAAAGGCGATGCCCGTCACAAATTCAGTGCCATTCAGAGATTCACTTTTCACGACCCGCTGCCGGAGAGTTGGATCGAAGGGGCCGATTACTATTTTAGAACGGAGACCAACGGCTGGCACGACGTGAGCCCCGACGGCCGTGTGCTTATCTCGTCAACCGCACAGGGGCGCGTCTTCGAGATCGCTCCGGACGGAAAAATTGCGATGGAATTCATTCATCGATATCATCGGGGTACTGCTGTATGGGCCGGGCCGGCACTCTATGTCGACCCGGCGCTCATCGAAACGAGAAGAGAAGAGTGATGACACTGCTTTCCGACGCGACGTTCCAACTTGCCTACATTGGTCCGGGACTTGGGCTAGGCGCCATTGCCCTCTTCCTGGGTGTGCTGCTCTCCGTGTTTCTAGCCATCGTCGGTGTTGTCTGGTATCCGATCAAGCGAATGATCCGTGCTATGCGCGGTAGCAAGGACGCCCACAGCGAGCCCATCGAGAATGAGCCTGACTTCTGAAGTCCTGGCGGTGGTGCCAGCCACCGTGGTTTTCACCGAGTGCCTTTTCCGATGCCCACTGGTGGCGATAACGCGGTCCATGTCCAAGGTCGCAGCGAAGTCGCTGCGGGTCGTCTCCTCGCGGCGTATCAGCGAGCATTGGAAGGAGGCGGTACTCGTCCGATACTCGGGCATGCTGCTCGTCACAAGCTGCCTCGCCTTCGTCTGGCTGATCGCCTTCGTCGCTGCCTTCATAGTCGTCTTCGGGCTGACGAAATACCTGTTTGCCGGCGAATTGACGATCATGACGGCGGTACCATCCGTTTTCGAGACCGCCGCGGCGTCGGTTGTCGGTGTGCTCTACGGTTTTGCAAGGGCGAAGCATGGGCGAAGGTAACTACTCGCTTTCGGAAAGGTGGCTGCATCGGCTGGCGCTTGGAAGCCCGGTCATCCGCGAGATGACGTTCGATCTCGAATGTGCGCTGTCGAAGGACTCGGGGCCAGACCAGACCGATCAGCCGCATGTCTTCGTCAGCGGATTGGCTCGCGCCGGGACCAGTATCATCCTGCGTACACTGTACCGACAGGGCTGTTTCGCGACTTTGACCTATCGCGACATGCCCTTCGTCCTCGCCCCCGGCCTGTGGAGGCGCCTGAGCCGCTGGAATCGGCGGGAGGCCGTGTTACAAGAACGGGTCCACGGTGATGGGTTGGACGTCAGTTTCGACAGTCCCGAAGCCTTCGAGGAGGTATTCTGGCTGACGTTCTGCCGCCGCGCCTACGTTCGCGACGCATACCTCACGGCTCATGTCGCGTCGGAGGAGACCATCAAGCGTTTCCGCCGATTCGTCGCTCATGTCGTTGCGGCCAATGGCGACGCGCAGAGTTGGCGGTACCTGTCGAAGAACAACAATAACCTTCTGCGACTCGAGTCGCTAAGACGAGCATTCCCGTCGTGCACCATCCTCATCCCGTTCCGCAGACCCTATGAGCACGCTTCGTCGCTTCATGGACAGCATCAACGATTCCGTGCCATGCACCTTGGGGATCGGTTCGCGGCAGAATACATGTCGTGGCTTGGACATCACGAGTTCGGTGGAGACCAGAGACCGTTCGTCTTTTCCGACCAGGCGAACCCGACCCTTCCGGATTCTCCGGATTCCATCAATTTCTGGATGGCCTATTGGATCAGCGTCTATGAATCAGTCCTGCAGCGGATCGGCAATGACGTAATCCTGTTCGACTACGACAGCCTCTGCGAGTCACCGCAACCCGTGCTGGAGGGGCTCGCGCGATGTATCCAGCTAGAACCCAAGAAGATGGCCAGCTTCGCTGGCAAGATCTCACCACCGAAGCCTTACGACAGGGATGCCGGTCTCGACGCCGATGTGTTGGCGAAGGCCGAAGAATTGCACGCAAGACTTACCCGTGCGTCGCACGACTGCGCCGTGGATTCTTAAGACGATCGTTCATAAAGCCCCAACAGCGAGTCCGTACTACAAATCGCCAGGCCGTTTCGACGAACCCGCATCATTCGTAAGGCATCATAGCCGATGTCGGCGGGGGCTTGGGTTTTCGTGGGAGGTTTTGCGAGGAGACAAGGCCCCCTTCTCCTGTCGGGGTTCGGGGCAGGTGGGGCAGCCGGGGCGGAGGGGAACGGATGTGAGTGTGAGGGCGAGTTCGGCGACGTGGCGGTCGGGATTCAGGTAGGTCAGTTTTCCGAAAGGCGGACCAGCACGTGTCGGCAACTGACAATGATTTCAGCGGCCACTTTGATCAGCCGCGTTCGCCAGGTGCAGGGGGCTCCTTCGCCCAGCGGATCGCGCCGGCGACGCTGGTTTGACACTGTTTACTGTGGTGTTCGGCCAGCGCGTCGATTAGCAGTTCGAGTTGACGAATCGGACAGCGGCGCAACCGTTTGAGTCCATTCGAGTGGATTCCGTAAACCGCAGCCGCGTCACAGCTCGCCGTGTTGGTTCTTGACCCGCACCACCGGCCGCTTTTACGATACGGGATAGTCAATTCAGTGATTTGTTTCGGCGGGCCAACACAGGTCCGACGGGGACACGAAACGATGGTACACCGACAACCGGCAGCAGACGCGTGCAGCGAGTTTCGGAAATTCGCGCAGACACGGAAAAATCTGCTCAAAGCCGGCGTGCTGGGCACGCTCGGCATCGGTCTGGGTGACCTATTGCGGCTTCAGTCGCAGGCGAGAAACGCCAAGCACTCGCCGGTCAAAGCCGTCATCATGCTGCAGAAGTACGGTGCCCCCAGCCACGTCGACATGTGGGACATGAAGCCGAAGGCTCCGGTTGAGATTCGCGGCGAGTTTCGGCAGATTGCGACCGGCGTGCCCGGCTATGTCGTCTGTGAGCACATGCCGAGGATGGCGAAACTCGTCGAGAACATGACGATCGTCCGCTCGATGGGACACACGGTCGCCAATCACAATCCGGCGACTTACTTCATGCTCAGCGGCCGCACAAGCACAGCCGATATCGTACAGGTCGGCGCCAAACCGGACGACTGGCCGAATTACGGAGCGGCGTTGAGCAAAATGCGGCCCGGCAACGGCCGGCTTCCCGACTCCGCCATTCTGCCGCACCTCTGCTACGATCAAGTCTACACAACTCCGGGACAATTCGGCGGCATTCTGGGGAAAAAGTACGATCCGTTTGTCATTGCGCAGGACCCGAATCATCCCAATTTCTCGGTCAAAACGCTTCAGTTACAAAAAGGGCTCTCTGTCAGGCGGGTCGATCACCGTCGCCGATTGCTGATTGACATCGATCGACAGCAGCGCCGCATCGAAAACAGCGCCGCCGTCAACGGGATGGACCAGTATTACGAGCGGGCTTGGTCGTTGTTGACCTCTCCCCAAGCCAAACGGGCCTTCGACATCAATCGGGAACCTGCGGCGTTCCGTCAGCGCTATGGTCGTAACACGGTCGGACAGAGCATGCTGCTGGCACGGCGGCTGATCGAAGCAGGCGTCCGATTTGTGACCTGCTACCACGGCCTCAATCCGGGTGACTTCAACGGCTGGGACACACACCGCGACAACTTCAATAGTTTGAAGAAACGGCTGCTGCCGCCCGAAGATCGTGGGTTCAGCGCACTCGTCGAAGACCTGCAGCAACGTGGGTTGTTGGACTCGACACTGATCGTCTGGTGCGGTGAATTCGGCCGCAGCCCGCGAGTCGGCAAGGCCGACGTGACCGATCGAATCTCTCCGGCTGGCCGCGATCATTGGCCGTTCGCTTATTCCATCGGCCTGTTAGGAGGCGGTGTCAAACGCGGCTATATCTGCGGGCGGACCGATAAAATCGGCGCCTATCCGGTCGGCAAACCATACAGCCCCGGCGACCTGGCAGCGACAATCTTCTGGGCACTCGGCATCGACCCCCAAACAGAGATCCGCGATCAACTCGACCGGCCGTTTCAGTTGGCAACCGGCCGCGCCGCTACCGAATGGTTTGCCTGAGTCGATGTTCCCATGCAGAATGGTGTCATCGACTCATTTCCGGCGAACCCAACGAAGGCATCATCCATGAACATATTTCTTGCAACAATCGTCACACTTGCACTTCCCATTTGTTTTCTTCGAGCCGCCCGCGGGGACGACGCCGATTTGATTGGGCATTGGAAACTTGCCGGCGACGTTCAGGACCACTCCACGGCCGGCAATGACGGCCGGAACCACAACGTTGATTTACAGGCAACAGGCCCAGATGGCAAGACAGGCGGCGCGGCCCGGTTTGATGGACGAGCAAGCTACGTCGAAGTTCCCAACAGCAAGTCGTTGCAGCTCGGTACTCGTGAGTTTTCCATTTCTTTGTGGGTCAACACGGAACAGAGCTTGGACGACGTGTTGGGCGATCTGCTGAGCAAGTACGATCCCCTCCGCCGCCTAGGTTTCAACTTCAGCATTCAGAACTACGCGGGAGTCACTTCGTCGCAGTCGAATGATCGCCACGTACACTTCGGCATCGATGCCGGACAAATCGATCCCGGGTGGACCGACTGCGGACAGCCGGGCAACAACATGTTTGTGTTCGCGATGTGCGTTTATCAGGGCCAGCTTTACGCCGGCACGTTTGAGCACGGAAAGGATGAATCCGGACACGTCTATCGATACGACGGCGGCACACGCTGGGTTGATTGCGGCAGCCCCGACAGGTGCAATTCCGTGCAAGCATTGGCCGTCTATAACGGCCAACTGTATGCCGGCGCGGGCCGGTATCTCGCCGCCGGATCGTCGTTGCAGGAATCACCGAATGAGATCCCCGGCGGCAAGGTCTACCGCTATGAAGGCGACGGCAAGTGGACCGACTGTGGGAAACTCAAAAACGCGGAAACGGGCGAGTCATTCACGGTGGGTGGCATGGCTGTTTACCGCGGTCGGCTGTATGCCGGTGTCTCGAAGACTCCGGGCCGAGGGCTGTATCGATATGAAGGGGGACAAAAGTGGAAGTACCTCGGCAATCCGGGTCATCGCGTCACCAATCCCGTGGTCTACAACGGCAAGATGTACTTCTGCTCCCTCGATGGCGGCGGTGTCACACGCTACGACGGAAACTCGAAGTGGACCGACGTGGGTAAGCCGGCCGGCGTCAGCCAGACCTATGGCTTCGCGGTGTACGAGGGGTACCTCTATGTGTCGAGTTGGCCGAACGGAGAGGTCTTTCGTTATGACGGCAAGCAGTCGTGGTTGCGCCGCGGCCGGCTGGGGAATGAAAAGGAAGTCATGGGCATGGCGGTCTACAACGGAAAACTCTACGCGGGCACATTGCCGCTGGCCGAGGTCTATCGCTACGACGGCGGCACAAAGTGGCTGAGCACCGGACAGTTGGACAAAACACCGGCTGTGCGTTACCGCCGCGCCTGGTCGATGGCCGTGTTCCAGGGCAAGCTGTTTTGCGGCACCCTGCCCTCGGGCCACGTCTTCTCGATTGAGGCGGGCAAAAGCGTGACCTACGACCACGCTTTGCCCACGGGTTGGGTGCATCTCGCCGCAGTGCGAGTCGCCGATCAATTACGGCTGTATGTGGACGGCAAGTTGGTGGCGACCTCATCCCGGTTTGCCGCTGACGATTTCGACATTTCAAACGACCAGCCGCTGAAGATCGGCTTCGGCGCGCACGACTACTTCAATGGCAAGCTAAAAAACGTGCGAATTTACCGCCGGGCACTGACCGATCGAGAGGCTGCCCATCTGGCGAACCGATCCCAGTGATCGGCCGACTTGAGCAGCCCGGCGGGGAGAATCTGTGCATACTGCGGTGCGAACAACACACAGCCGGAGGACACAGATACGCACAGTTGGGTCGGAAGCATTTCCTAGTCGCCGTCTGATCTGTCCGATTGGCATTCCGCAGCCTACAAGTGACAAACAAGAATCAGCAACCATCGGCTCTGCTGGTGGTTGCTGATTTCGTGTCATTTCACCAACTTCCACCCGTTCGCAGTCACTTGCACTCCCGTGTGACCCTTATGGCGGTCGTAGACCGCCTGCATCTGCTGGATCGAATCGAAATACCCCACAATAAACGCAGCGCTGAACGACTGACCTGCCTTGATCGGGCGACCGCCGAATTCCTCAATCATACACACATAACCGCGCTGGTGACACCAGGCTTCGTGGACCACGGACGGATCGAGAGTCATGCCGGCCAGCCAAGGGCCGGTTTGGCCCGTCTTCGGATCCCGAAGCTGATACGCGCGAATGAAACGCTGTGGCGTCTTGTGATCCTGGCGGCGATAGCCGAACTTTTCATCGGGTGGAAAATCCTTCAGAAACTCGCGCGACGGAATCGTGCCCTGATAACTCAGGTAAATCTGCTTGAACGTGTCTCCCCGTTTGTGCCGAATGTGTCCCGGCATGTCGATCCGCAGAAACATGGCGTCGCTGAAATTCACGGCATCGATGCGGTCCATGGAGATGAAGTACCGTTTCCCCTTGGGAAACAGCAGCACCTGCGTCCAAACCGAACCGGTTTTCTTGCCGGGCGCTGCCGTGCGATATTTGAACTGCAGCCGGAAGGCGACGAAGTCCTTCCCGCGGATGATCTTTGGGTCGAGCTGACGGGCCTGCGTGCAAATCTGCGGTCCTTCAATCGAGCGCTTCGGCTGCCGGCCGTGAACGAGATTGTTGACACGGTAGACCAGTTCCTTGTCGAGTTGGTCGCGGTAGGCAAGATCGCTGCCTGGTTCCATGATCCAGTCGACGATGTCCAGACCGAAGCCGGCATCCCGAAACCCGGTCTTGCGATCTAGGAACGACTGACGTGCGATCCCGCTGACGTAGCCTTTTTTTCGCACAACCACTTCTAACTGCGGCGTCACGAGCCGAATGGCTTCATCGGTTTCGGTAATCGCGAAGTCGTCGGCACACAACGACCGCACGCCGGTGTTGAGGCAGCAGAGAAACATACTCACAAACATCATCCGCATCATCATCATCGTTTCCCCTCGTTCAAGCTCGCCCGCAGCCGATGGCCGGAACATTTTCTGTCTCGATGCCCGCGACGGATCGCTTGTTTGGAAGTCCGATTCGGTCCGATCGGCAATCAACGTGATCACTATTGGCAAGAATTTCATCTTCTCGAACGCTTCGGGACGGGACGGACACGTTTTCGACAAGGCAACCGGCAAAAAAGCAAGCAACCGTCGCGCACCGACCGTTTTCCGCTAGAAAGTCCGTCGCGACCAGGAATTGCTGAAGTATCTCGATCGACCAGTTGGCTTTAGATCGGCGTCAGCCCCACCGCGGGTATCGTGTTACCGTTCGGGAAAAAATGGAAATAATCGTTGCCGTTCGTTCCGCGAGGGCCGTCGGCCGAATCCGCAGACCTGAAACACCTGAGCGTACTCGATCGCTTGGCCTTTTTCCTCGCCGTACCACTTGATCAGCAAGTCGCGGTGCTGCTCGGCGGCGCGGCTGTAGCGAGGTTTCCACTTGTTTTCGTAATACCTTCGACGTGCGTCCGGTTCCTTGGGGATGCGAGTCAGTCGCTCTTCCGAGCCCAACGCACCGCCTTCGTCAAACTGCGAGGCGATCGCATTGAGGGCCGCGACCTGCTAATCGAAGACTTCGTCAATTGACACCGCAATTCCTTCGCCGCTGAATAACGGGTGGTCGTGCTTGCGATACCCGTAGTATAAGAATACCGGATTGCGCTTCAGGTGCGGAGTGTCGGGACAAAAAAACGGAACCGTAACCATGAAGCTGGAATCCTGCACCAACACGGATGTGTAACGGTGGTCGGGGTGATAGTCGAAGGCGTGGTGGGTAAACACGAAGTCAGATCGCCACTGGCGAATGAGTCGCGTGATCTTCTTGCGGTTTTCTAACGTTGATTCCAGTTCGCCGTCGTGGATGTCGAGCACTTCGGTTTCGATACCCAAGATTTTCGCCGCCTTGACGACCTCTTCGGTACGACGCTGCGCCAGCAGACCGCCCGCCATCTGCCAGTGGCCGATGGCGCCGTTGGTTGTGGAAACGAACTTCACATGGTGCCCCAACGTCGCCCACGTGGCGGCCAGACCCGCCACGTTCAACTCACAATCGTCGGGGTGCGCGCCAAAGGCGATGATCCGCAGCTTACCATCGTCTTGGTTCCCTGCGGTCGAATCATCAGCAGAGGCGATCGGCACGAGAATCGGAAACTGAAAAAGCGCGGACGCCATGAAAATGAATCTTCGGACGGTCATCGTGGTACGTCTCCTGGTGTCGGTTCATGAAGTTCTTGATATCTGCGAGTTTAGGGGGGATCTGGGCACAATGACCTCGTGCCTCGCTTTGCCACCCTGCCCTACCCTGCTGCGGAAGAGTTAGCGTTTTGTCCCGGCCGGTTGTGGTGGCGTCTTGGGTTTGGCATTCAGACGGCCGAGGAGTTCATGCACCTTGCCGACGATGCGTTCTTCTAGGTCTGATTTCCACGGGCGGCTGCGGGCTTCGTAGCCCCCTTCCAACAGAACACGGCGACTGGGGATGTAGCCGGAGTAAACGTTGGAGTAGCCCGCGACCCAGATGGCCGGCCCGTCCGGCCGCGAAAGTTCGCTTTTCAGCCGCAGCGAGTAATCCACGACGACTTCGGTACCCAGCGCGATTAGCATGAGATCGTCGCCGAACTGAACGACCTGCACCGGGTAGGGAAAGTTGGGGCGGTCTTTCGTCACGAATTCCAGATCGACGGTTTCCAGAACACAACGCAATGGGCCGCGCAGAAGGCGTTGATGCCGCTGGGTGCGCTGGTTGACTTCCAACGCCGCTTCCACGGCAGTGGCCAGCGAACGGCCGTGCATTTGTGCGTATTTCAGCTCGCTGCGGGGATACGGATTCTGGTCGCCGCCGCAGCCCATCATGAACAGCGCCGTCACGCCGGGATGATCTTTCTCGAAGTATTCCTGTGCGTATCCGGCGTAATCCCCCAGCCATTTCTGAAAGCCCATTGTCGTGTTGTGGCAGGCGTAACCAAACAGGATCGCACGCAGTTGGCCGTCAGGGTTGTCGACGCGAAGGATCGGGACGGTGTGATCGACCGGACCGTTGGGGTTGGGGTGATTGCGGAAACCGGTGGCCGTCGGCGTGCGGCGATTCATGGCGACGCTGCAACGGGCAAAACTGTACGACAGCCTGGCCGGCTGGAGACGCTCCAGCGACTGGCCGACGAGTTCGACCAGTGTTTTCTTCAGCGACTCCAAATAGTCTTTGGCCTCCTCGCGCCCATAGGCCGGCCCGCAGTGTGTGTGAGATGCGTTCATCAGCAGCGCGTGCGGAGAAATCTTGTACTTCTCGTGGACCTGCTCGGCGACAGCCGTGCGGAGTTTCTCGATCACGCCAATCAGGTCCAGAGTGATGAACACAACCCGGTTGCCCTCGCGGTCCTCAACCGCCAGCGCTTTGGCGAACAAATCTTGCTGGGTGCCTTCCGCCGGTTCTTTTCTCGCGGCATACCCGGCCATCCGCAAAGGACGCTCGGGCGTGATCTTGGCGGATACCGCAGAAGCTTTCCACCGGGGTGCCTGCTGGGCTGCGTCGTCCCCGGCGAAGGCAATCCGCATGGGCACGAGGACGAGGAAGGTAGCCACGATCGTTCTGTTCACGGTGCAATCTTTCACAGGTGTTCTGTCGCGGAAGTCGTGAGACTTTCAGTTCCGCTAAAACAGTTCCGAAATCAGCCGGCCGCCGTCGGTGAAGTCGATGGGCCGTCCGTCCGGTTTTTTCAATCGCGTTTCGGTTTCGATGCCGAGCTTGCGGTAGATCGTTTCCGCATAATCATAAGGCGTGTAGCGGTTCTCGATCACGTCGCCGCCGTCTCGGTTGGTCGCCCCGATTACCTGTCCGCCCGGAACGCCAGCGCCGGCAAAGGCAATCGACATCGCCCGGCCCCAATGGTCGCGGCCGCCCCATTTGTTGACGCGCGGGGTGCGGCCCATCTCGGAAATGAAACAAACCAGTGTCTCGTCCAACAAACCGCGATCGTGCATGTCTTCGATCAGCGCGCTGGAGGACCGATCCAGGCTGGGCATCATCAGAGGATGCGGCAAGCCGTAGCGTTCCTGATTCTTCATCGCCTGCGGTCCACCGCAGGGGCCGTTGTTGTAAATGCCTTCGTGGTGGTCCCAGTTCAAAAAGACGCCTTTCGGCTGATTGGTTCCCGGACGGCCGACGTGTTCCGGAGGCTGAATGACCGTGACACTCACGAATCGCGCACCCGCCTCAATCAACTTTCGCCCCAGCAGATAACAACAGCCACGATGGTCGCGCCCATAGCGGTCTCGCGTTTTCCGGCTTTCCGTCTGCAGGTCGAATGCCGACTGCACCTGCTGGCCGGTTAACAGGTCGAAAGCGTTTTCGTAGTACTTGCTCAAGGCCCGCGCGGAATCGACCTCAGCCTGCGCTGATTGGTCGAACTGTGCCAGCAAACGGCGACGCTGGCGGAAGCGTCGACGGCTTATGTCAGCTCGGGGCTGGACCGATTTCACCTTCCAATCAGGATCGGCTAGGTTCTCGCCGAGGCTTTTCGTGCCCAGCTTCCACGGTGCCCGGCTGGCCGGCAGAAAACCGGTGCTGCTGACGTGATTCGGCATGTTGATCCCGGGACAGAAAATGTAGCCGGGCAACTGTGGGCAGTCGGTGCCCAACGTGTGAGTGACCACCGAGCCGATGTCGGGAAAGTCGAACGGGGCATTGAAACGGTAGCCCTTAAAAAACTCTTTGCAGGCATTCGGGTGGCTGGGAGCCTTGGACGACGTCATTGAGCGGACGACCGCTAGTTTGTCGGCTTGCCGGGCGATCATCGGCATCAGCGACGAGAAGTGAATGCCGGCCGCGCTGGTCGAAATCGGCTGGTAGGGCGTGCGATGATCGACCGGAGCTTCCGGCTTGGGATCCCACGTGTCCATGTGGCTGATGCCACCTTCTTCGTAGACGACCAGGATCTGGCTGGCCCGTGCCTTGTGGCCGCTGGTGTTTTTGGCCGCCGCCTCTAGCTCTAGCATTTCGGCCAGCCCGTATCCCATCACGCCGGCCGAAACCGACCGCAAAAACCGTCGCCGGGCAGGATCGCATTCGAAACTCGATCGACGAACGAAGACCTGCATGAATCAATCTCCTTACTTTCCGCTTCGAAACGAC
>Ga0310123_10002065_pt1 | contig 16206 bp, 15 predicted proteins | sample CB6_AW_1057_MG_FD_203505 | JGI IMG/M metagenome (GOLD analysis project Ga0310123, IMG submission 203505) | Marine microbial communities from Western Arctic Ocean, Canada - CB6_AW_1057 | ecosystem: Environmental > Aquatic > Marine > Oceanic | place: Canada: Western Arctic Ocean | collected... | reverse complement strand
CGTCATTGAGGGTCGCACAACAGTTTCAGTTCCTTGAATCGATCTCGTAATATCCCCAGAGCCTGCTGAAAAGATTCGTGCTGGTCGCGGCGGGGAAGCAGGCCCGCCTCACCGGTGATAAAGCAGAGTCCCAGCGACGTGCAGGCACATCGGTATGACAAATCGTGTGCCCGGCCGACGGCGTCGGCAAGCTCGTGCAGCCACCGCTCCGGGTCGTTTCCTGTCAGCTGGCCGACAGCCCCGATGAGTTCCGCATTCCCCAACAACCGGCGAAGCTCGCTGGCCGATGCATCAACGCCGTCAAAGGACTCCCGCTCCACACCGCCGGGCCCACTCACCTGATACGCCGTCCAAATCCGGCCGGCCTGACGGGTAAACTCCGCAAGCGGTTCGAGTAGCTGACAAGCAGAATCAACATGAGACGACATCTGTTTGCTCACCTCTATCCCAATGCTAACAGGACAGGAACGTTGCGATAGCACAACGACATTCAAATCATAATCGATTCAACGTTTGCGTGCTCAACTGTTTTCGGAGGGGACAAATAAGCGTTTCATCAAGTTCGTTCACCCTTCAGTCATTCCTGGCAGGTGAAAAACCCCGTGAAAACGATAGGCGAGATGAGGGGGTTCTTTCGTAAATCCGTTGTGTTCACGGGTGTTCCTGTTCGAGGATGAGGCGCCTATGATACGGGCTTGGCAGATGTTGTCGAACATGTGAATTGCTGAATTTCCAGGTGAAAGGACTTGCCATGCACATGCTGCCGGTGTCGCCGGCCTACAAGGCTCGTAAGCATCTCTCGGCCGTCGCCTTGTTTCTCTGACTCCGTGGGGGGATGAAAAGCCCCCCAACCACCACCCCGCCAAGAAGGATGTTCTCTTCTGATGCTGGACGGCAGCGGGCCTTTTCCTCCCCTAAAATCCACTGCCCGTGCTGCATAGAAAAAATCAGCCAGAACGGAGAAGTCAGCGATGAGCATCAAATGCTGGGAGCGGCAATCGTGTTTGACTGAACGCGATCTGGCGGCTCAGGCGGTGGCGCTCGGCGCCACCGACGTTCGCGGCTGGTCGCGTGCCGAAACGCGGTTGATCCGAGACCTGCCACTGGTCCCCGCCGGCACGGTGGCCGAACTCCGCGAACGGATCCGAGCGGGTGAGGATCCACTCGGCGATCTTTTCAGCACAATTCGTTCACCTCAGATCCGCCGCAAGAAAGGGGCGACGTTCACACCGCTGAACATTGTGGACGCCATACTAGACCGGGCGGCTGAATACGGTCTTCCGCAGCGAGTTATCGATCCGGGTGCGGGATCGGCCCGTTTTCTGCTGGCCGCCGCTCACCGGTTTCAGCAGGCGTCGCTGACCGGCATCGAAGTCGACCCTCTGCCGGCACTCATCGCCCGCGGCAACATTGCCGCCGCCGGATTGACAAACCGGGCCGAGGTGCTGCTCGAAGATTACTGCAGCGCCAGACTCCAAAAAATCGACAGTCCGACGCTATTTATCGGCAATCCGCTTTATGTTCGGCATCATCTGCTCAAGCCGCAGTGGAAACGCTGGCTGGTGACCGAGGCCAGCCGCCACGGATTGTCGGCCAGCCGGTTGGCCGGTCTGCATGCGTATTTCTATCTGGCCACGCTCGGCAAGGCGGCAGAGGGTGATTTCGGCAGCTTCATCACGGCCGCGGAGTGGTTGGACGTGAATTACGGCCGTCTGATCCGAGAACTGTTCGTCGGGCCGCTCGGAGGAAGGCGGATTCTCGTCATCGAACCGACGGCGCTGCCCTTCCCCGACGCCGCCACTACCGCCGCCATTACGCAGTTTCAAGTCGGAAGCCGTCCGAAGACGGTTTCCATGCGATGTGTGAGGAACCTCGACGAGTTGACTCAAACAGGCGGCGACCACGAGGTCCGGCGAGAACATCTGCAGTCAGAGCGGCGCTGGTCGCACTTGATCGGTTGTCGAGAGTCGAGAATCCAGAGCCAGACAATTCTCCGCTCTGGACTCTGGACTCTCGACCCTCGACCCTTAACTCTCCGGTCCGGAAGGGGCCGGCCGGATACGTGGAACTGGGGGAGCTGTGCCGTGTTCACCGAGGTCAGGTGACCGGAGCCAACAAGTTCTGGATTGCCGGAGCGCACAGCGAAGGGCTGCCCGCTTCGGTCTTTCATCCGGCGGTAACACGGGACCGCGAGCTGTTTGCCGCCGGCAGGGTCCTCAAAAGTGACTCGATGCTCAGACGAGTGATTGATCTGCCTTTCGAACTAGACTGCTTCAACCCCAAGGAACGCCGGGCCGTCGAACGCTTCTTGGACAAAGGCAGAAAAGTCGGCATCCCAGCGAGCTACATCGCTTCGAATCGCAGAGCGTGGTGGTCGGTCGGGCTGCGGGAGCCGGCCCCAATTCTGGCGACCTACATGGCCCGACGACCGCCGGCATTCGTGCTCAATTCGGTGTTTGCCCGAAACCTGAATATTGCTCACGGCCTGTATCCGAGAGAACCGCTCAGCCGCCGCATCCTCAAGCGGCTGGCCGAGTTTCTCGCCGAACACACTCGGCTCATCGACGGCCGGACATATGCCGGCGGATTGACCAAATTCGAGCCACGGGAGATGGAACGAATCCTGGTTCCGAGGCCCGAAATCCTGCTGCCGCGATGCGATTCCGCGAAAAGAGTGTTTGAAGCGACGCGGCCAGAGAACTGCTGAATTCGGCCTATTCCCGTTTGCCGAGAGCCGAGAGCGTGAGATCATCTGGCTCTGGACTCTCGACTTGTAATGACGGTCGTGCGTCAGTGATTTGACGGCTGCAAAGCTCAAACTTCGCCGTTTGCGTCGCTGGTGTGTCTTGTCTACAATTGACCAGCACCCCTCCCGAAGCAAGATGAGAATCGGATCTTCGGTGGGAGAGGAGACGGGCGGCAATGACAGACCTTATCGATCGTTGCGGGCAGCGTTTTTCCGAAATCACCCGCCGGGATCTCTTGCAGATCGGCTCGTTGGGTTTGGTTGGGTTGTCGCTGCCGGACGTGCTGCACTCGGTCCAGGCAGAGGGCCTGCGGGCCGGCGCCGCGAAGTCGTGCATCTTGTTTTATCTCGAAGGGGGTCCGGCTCAGCAGGATATGTGGGACATGAAGCCCACAGCGCCTGTGGAAGTTCGCGGCGAGTTTCAGCCCATTGCCACTAGCATTCCGGGCGTCGAGGTTTGCGAACATCTGCCGATGCTCTGCCGGCAAATGCACCACCTGGCGCAAATCCGCTCGGTACATCATCGCATCGTCGATCACAACGCCGGGACCTACTACATGCTCACCGGTCGGTCTCCGGTGGCGGGCGGACGGCTGATCGTCAAGGACGAGGCGGGTAACTTCCCGCCGTTCGGCTCGGTGTTGGCACAGCGACGTCCCCGGAAAGACCTACCGGAATTCGTCCATCTACCCGACATCATGTCGAACCTCGGCTACGACATCCCCGGCGAGCGGGCCGGGTTTCTGGGACCCTCTTACGACCCGTTCGTAGCCGGCGATCCGAGCGCTCCGAACTACAGGATTCCCGGTTTGACGTTTCCGAACGATGTCAACATGCACCGGCTGCGCCGCCGCCGGGCACTGCTCGACTCGATCGACCGCAGCGCCGGGGCCGTTCCCCAAGACGCCCGGTATGAGGGAATGGACGCGCATTACCAAAAAGCCTATTCGCTGCTGGCCACGTCGAAGACCCGCGACGCCTTCGATCTGAGCCGGGAGCCGGCAGCGCTTCGGCAGCGCTACGGCTTGCCGGACCGGGTTGATCGCTCGGTGGAGGCGCGGAAGTTCGGCGGGCTGCCGCATCTGGGGCAATGCCTGCTGCTGACTCGCCGATTGATTGAAGCCGGTGTGAGGCTGGTGACGGTTTGCACGGGACGGCGTATCGATCAGACTTGGGACGGTCACCGCAAACACTTTGCGCTGTTGCGGCAATCGATTCTGCCGTACTTCGACCGCGCGTTCTCCGTCTTGTTAGCAGACATGGCCGACCGCGGCTTGCTGAAAGAAACGCTGGTGGTCGCCATGGGAGAATTCGGCCGCACGCCGAAGATGGGGCAGATCACATCCAACGCGGGCGCGACGTCGGCCGGACGTGACCATTGGCCGCACTGCTACACCGTTCTGATGGGCGGTGCCGGCATCAATGGCGGAATGGTCTACGGTGCGTCCGATCGGCATGCCGCTTATCCGGCGAGCAACCCGGTCACACCCGAGCAGATCGCCGCCACGATTTACTACGCTTTGGGCATCGATCCGCAGTCGCAGATCTACGATCCACTCAGCCGCCCCTACCATGTGGCGCTCGGCGAGCCGATTCTGAGTTTGTTCGGCTGAGTATTGGCAGAAGCTGTTTTCTGTCGGTTTGCCCAACAGGTCAGCCTTCCGTTTTCGGACGGTGTTGTCTTCGCTTTTTTCGGTCGCGATGAGGGCTGGTCGCGGTGTCGATGAGCTGGCTATAATTCATGCTTCGTGAACCATCGGCAACCGTGAAACTTTCAGAACAGGTCAAGACTCGTGACGCGAGACTGTGTTGTACTGGCTTACTCCGGCGGCTTGGATACGTCGGTCATTCTCGGCTGGCTGCAGGAAGCGGGGTCCGACGTGCATTGTGTCTACGTCGATCTCGGCCAGCCCTGCGAAGACCGCAATGAGATTCTCGACAAGGCCCGCACTCACGGGGCGGTATCGGCGCGAGTCGTCGACGTCAAAGAGGAACTCTGCCGCGACTTTGCCTTTCCCATCCTCGGCTGGCAGGCGAAGTACGAAGGAGTTTATCTGTTGGGGACCTCTATTGCCCGCCCACTGATTGCCAAAGCATGCCTCCAGGTGGTCCGCGAGGTTCGGGCGCAGGCATTTGCCCATGGGGCGACCGGAAAAGGGAACGACCAATGTCGCTTCCAACTGGCCGCCGAAGCCCTGGAACCGACGGTCCAGATTGTCGCCCCTTGGCGGCTCGGCCGGTTTCGTGAGACGTTTCCCGGCCGGGTGGAAATGATCGAATACTGCCGACACAAGGGAATTCCCGTCAAAGCGACTTCCGAAAAACCTTACAGCACCGACGAGAACTGCCTGCACATCAGCTACGAGGCGGGACGGCTGGAAGACCCGGCCGTCAACGGGTTCGGCGTCGTTGATTTTGGGATGACGGTCTCGCCCGAGCAAGCCCCCGACAGGGCGGAGCGCATCACAATCGGCTTCGATTCGGGTGTGCCGATCAGTTTGAACGGTCGACAGCTCTCGGCGCTGGAGATGGTCAGCCAACTGAACACAATGGGCGGCCGCAACGGCATCGGCCGCATCGACATGGTCGAGAACCGGTTCGTCGGCATGAAGAGCCGCGGCGTCTACGAGGCGCCCGGCATGACGATCTTGTACGAGGCGCATCGGCTCCTCGAACAGTTGACTCTCGACCGCGATCTGCTGCACCTGCGCGACCGGCTAGCCCCTGAAGTGGCCGAGATGGTCTATTACGGTTTCTGGTACACGCCGAAAATGGACGCACTGCGGGACTTCAGCCGTCGAGCGCAGACGCCGGTCACCGGTGGAGTGACGCTGGGACTGTATAAGGGCAACATTCTCGTTCAGGGTCGAACCAGCCCCAATAGTCTGTATGACGCCGAGGTCGCCAGCATGGAGAAGGGCGGCTCGTACAATCAGAACGATGCTGAAGGTTTCCTGCGGATCATGGGCCTACCCGGCCGTGTGCAGGGACGCATCAACCCGCGGGAGTATTGATCGGTGCCCGGACGCACGCTGGCGATCGGTGATATTCACGGCTGCGATGTGGCCCTAGAGACGCTGTTGTCAAACATGCAGCCTACCGACGACGACACGGTCGTCGTACTGGGCGATGTCGTCGATCGAGGACCGAACACAAAACGCGTGATCGAACTGTTGCTGGAACTTCAGACGACGTGTCGGCTGAAGTTGATTGCCGGCAACCACGAGGAGATGATGCTCAATGCACTGAACCGGCACGACATGTTTTTCTGGCTGAATTTCGGCGGGCACGAAACCATGCTGTCTTACGGCGGGCCGTTGGACGACATTCCGCCGACGCATGTCGATTTTCTAAAAGCGGCACTGACGTACTACGAAACCGAACGCGAAATTTTCGTCCACGCCGGTTTGGATCCAAACGTGCCCCTCCCGCAACAGACCCCGGACCTATTGCGCTGGTACAAGCTCGACGGCAGCGAAACACCGCATTCTTCTGGAAAGCGTGTCGTCTGCGGCCACACGTCTCAAAAAAGCGGGATGCCAATCGTGGGCGACGGCTGGGTCTGCATCGACACATGGGTGTACGGCGAGGGCTGGCTCACCTGCTTGGACGTGGGGACCGACGCGCTTTATCAGGCGCGGCAGACAGGTCAGTACCACGACGGGCTAACGCTGGCCGACTTGGCCGCTTAGTAGCCTCTTGCAGCTTCGCCGCCCAGACAATGTTGTCTGGACCATCCGCGAACTTTTGCTTCCTCAAGCATGTCAACTTCAACACAGCTTCTTATTGCTGCGGGCCGAATTGTGGGGTAAAATAAGAATCGGATAATTCAGCGGCATTTCCTCTCTTGTTCAATTTGGAGGCACCGACGCTTCTTGGCTGATCCAAAACGCGATGAACTGAAGGTTCAACGGCGAAAGGCCGTCCTAGCGGGACTGATCACCCCCGCGAATCATATCAATAAACAACACATCCTCGACGAGATCCGTGGACTGGCGAAAACCGCTGGGGTGAACGTTGTCGGCAGTCTTGTTCAGGCCCGCGAGCGGCCTCATATTGCCACTTGTCTGGGCAAAGGGAAGCTGATAGAGCTGACACGGCTCGTTAAGAGCCTTGATGCCGAGCTGATTATCTTCGACAACAACCTCACTCCGGCCCAGGGGCGAAACATCGAGCAGGAAACCGAGACTGTCATTGTAGACCGCAGCGAACTTATTCTCGACATTTTCGCCCATCGCGCCCGCACCTACGAAGCCAAGCTGCAGGTGGAACTGGCGCAATTGCTTTACTTTCGGCCGCGGCTGAAACGGCTGTGGACACACTTGGAACGAATCGAAGGAGGTGTCGGCGCCGGTCGCGGACCGGGTGAAAAGCAGCTCGAAACGGACCGCCGTCTGCTCGACAAACGGGTTGCTGAACTGAAAAAGCAGCTTCGGATCGTCGAGAAGCGCCGGCGGCGGACCGTCGCCCGCCGTAGCGACCACATCACAGTTTCGCTGGTCGGTTACACAAACGCCGGCAAGAGCACTCTGATGAACGCGCTGACCGGGGCCGACCTGTTTGTCGCCGATCAATTGTTTGCAACGCTCGACACTTGTACCCGACGCTGGCCGCTGGAAAACTGGGGCGAGGTGTTGTTGAGCGACACGGTCGGATTTGTCCGCAAGTTGCCTCACCATCTGGTGGCATCGTTCCGTTCGACGCTGGAGGAGGCCCGGCACGCCGATCTGTTACTGCACGTGGTCGATGCCAGCCATTCCGAAGCCATCGAGCAAATCGCGACCGTACATCAGGTGCTCGAAGAAGTCGGCGTTGATTGCGAGAACATGATTCTTGTGTTGAATAAGATCGACGCTGCCGAAGACCGGTCCATCGTCGATGTTCTGCGTTCCAAACACGAGAATGCAGTCACCGTCAGCGCCGCGACCGGTGAGGGTTTGGATCGACTGACAGTCGCGGTGGCCGGGCGGATGGGAGCAGGTTACGTCGAAGTCGAGATTGAAACGGGCGTCGGCAACGGCCGGTTGCTGGCTTATCTGGCCGAGCACGCTGAAATCACCGATCGCCGCTACACCGATTCTCGCGTCACCCTCAGTTGCCGCATGCCGCGCCGCTTCGCCGATCGGATCAACGGAGATGACACGACGGTTAAGCTGCACGACATCGCTGTACCGCTCCTCGCAGGCCGAAACGGCCGTTAAAATCGGGCGATCGGTCCGTTGAGGTCATTGCGCGCTCTCCAACGTCTGCACACGGGCCGTGACAAACGCTCCGCCCTGCAACATCGCTCCAATCCCTAATGCACAGTCCGCAATCTCCCACCCCCAAATCGCCGATTACAATGTGTTTCTCGGCTCGACTTGCGCATTTTTCTTGACAGTCATTTGCGCCTGTCTTGACGAACATTATGATGGCCTCGCTTCAGCGAGGAACGGTTCGGTTGGCGGCTCGATGGGGAAGGCTGGCTCAGCATGGCGATGCGGTGTTTCGTCGGAATCGATCTGGGTGCCGAAAGCGGGCGGGTGATTGCCGGGCTGTTCGACGGCAGGCAAATCAAACTGGAGGCATTGCATCGGTTTTCCAACGGCCCGATCTCCATCAGTGGGTCGCTGCGATGGGACGTGCTGCGACTTTGGTCGGAGATTCAACACGGGTTGGCCGAGGTCGCCAAGCGACACGGCGAGTCGGTCGTTTCGGTGGGAGTCGATACCTGGGGCGTCGATTACGTGTTGCTCTCCCGGACCGACGAATTGCTCGGCCAGCCGTTTCATTACCGCGATTCCCGCACGCAGGGCATTTTGCCCGTCACGCTTTCGCGGGTCTCGAAGCAGGAAATCTTCGCCGAAACCGGCGTGCAGTTCATGGAGATCAACACCCTTTACCAACTGCTGGCAATGCAACAGAACGATGCTCCGCTGTTGGCGTTGGCCGACCGGATGCTGCTCATGCCCGATTTCTTTCACTGGTGCCTGTCGGGCAGTCGGGTCGTCGAGTTGACCAACGCGACAACCACGCAATGCTTCCATCCCACACGGGGGGAGTGGTCGTTCGATTTGTTGCGGAAGCTCGATTTACCAACGCACATTTTTCCCGACGTCGTCCAGCCGGGGACCCGATTGGGACAGCTTCGTGAAGCGGTGGCCGACGACGTGGGGCTGAAGCGAATCGACGTCGTCGCGCCGGCGACACACGATACGGCGGCGGCGGTCGCGGCCGTTCCCACCGACAAAACGGGTTCTGCCCAGTGGGCCTATATTAGTTCAGGGACCTGGTCTCTCATCGGGATTGAAGTTGATCGGCCGGTTTTGACTGACCGCGCCTTACAATTCAACGTCACAAACGAAGGAGGCATCGACGGCACCTACCGGTTGTTGAAAAACGTGATGGGCTTGTGGCTGGTTCAACAGTGCCGCCGCTCCTTCGAACGGAACGGAAAATTGTTGGACTACGCCCAGTTGGTTCAGGCAGCCAGTGCCGCACCGCCCTTCCGGTCTTTCATCGACCCGGACGATGACGCCTTCCTGAATCCCCACGACATGCCGGCCGTCATCTCGCAGTGGTGCCGAGAGCGTGACCAGCCGGCTCCCGAAACGACCGGCGAGCTGATTCGCTGCGCCTTGGAGAGCCTGGCGTTGAAGTATCGGCTGGTCTTAAGTCGGCTTGAAGAGCTGACCGACGTGAAGATCGAGGTGGTTCACGTTGTGGGGGGGGGTGCGCAGAACGAGCTGCTGAATCAGTTCACGGCCAATGCTTGCGGCCGACTTGTGATCGCCGGTCCGGTCGAAGCGACCGCGCTGGGCAACGTGTTGATACAGGCCCGTTCGGCCGGTGAGATCGGGTCGCTGGCCGAGATCCGTGACATCGTGCGGGCTTCAAGCGAACTGCGGCGACACGAACCGTCCGACAATGCCGCCTGGCAACAGGCTTACGAACGCTTCACCCGAGTATTGACCATTGACGCCTGACGATCGACATTTGACAATTCCTCAATCCTCAATTCGTCAATTGTCAATCGTCTATACTTGCAAAGGATGGCCGATGGGGTTGTTCGACAAGCTAAAACAGGGCCTGGCGAAGACTAAGCAACTGCTGCAGACCGATGTCCGCGACCTCTTCAAGGCGGGGGAACTCCTCAGCGAAGAGAAGCTGCAACAATTTGAAAGCCGGCTGCTGAAGACCGACATGGGTGTGCCTGCGGCCGATGCTATCGTCTCGCAATTGCGGGAAAAACATGGCGGACGGACCGTCGTGGTCGAAGACATTTGGAAAACCGTCAAAGACGAGCTGAAGGTGCAGTTGAGATGGAAACAGGAGAGCGGCTGGGATGTTAACGACCCGTTGTCTCCCTTAAGTCTGGCGGAGACGGGACCGACGGTCATTCTGGTCTCGGGAGTGAACGGTGCCGGCAAAACGACCTCCATCGCCAAACTCGCTAAACTGATCCAAGATAGCGGGCGAACGGTCGTTCTGGCGGCCGGCGACACGTTTCGGGCCGCCGCCGTCGAGCAGTTGGCCCTCTGGAGCAAGCGGCTGAAATGCGAGATCGTCACGCAGCCTAGCGGCTCCGACCCGGCCAGCGTGGCGCACATCGGTTGTGAGCGCGCCCTGGAAACGAACGCCGATTGTCTGATCGTCGACACGGCCGGCCGGCTGCAGACGCAGAAAAACCTCATGGACCAACTGGAGAAGGTCCACCGGGTCATCGGTAAAAAAATACCGGGGGCACCGCATGAAAGCCTGCTCGTGCTCGACGCCACCACCGGTCAGAACGGCATCAGCCAAGCCCAGAATTTCTCCGAGGCAAGTCACTGCACCGGCATCATTTTGGCCAAACTCGATGGCAGCGCCAAAGGGGGCGTTGTCGTCCCCATTCGGCAGCAAATGGGGATTCCGGTCAAGTATGTCGGGGTGGGCGAAAAAATCGATGACCTCGAACCGTTCGACCCCGACAACTTCGTCGAGGCGCTGGTCTCCGAATAATCAGAACTGATTGCCGGTGGCAATGCTTTCGCTACTCGTGTTGCGTCAAATTGAGATTGACGGGTTTGGCAAGGCTCCTGCCGAGCCACAGCAGGTTTCACGGCCAAAAGCCGGCTCAGCAGGAGCTTCGCTCTCTCGGTCAAACCCGTCATTGGGGATTTGACAAGCCGTTAGCCGCCCGTTCGCTTGGCCTCGGGGACGGTCACGATACCAGCTGGCCGTTCGAGGCGTCTCAGCGGGAGTGCGGAACCGAACTTCCACCGAATCTGCAGAAGATCTCGCATCTGTTTCGGCTGCATCCCTCGGAGTTGGGCGAGCCAAATCTCTCGTTCTTCGGCCGTCGCATCGGAAAGCTCTTCCTCAATCAGCGCCCGGATGACTCCGTCGTCACTCCCATTTGCTGGTCCGAGGGAAGCCGCATGATTCTGGGCACGCAGTTCTTTGGAAACGGCTGCAGCAATCGCAAGAGTGGCATGGGGCCGTCGGCCGTCACGATCGATGCTTGACCAAGCCGGATGCGAATCAAACTCAGACAAGCCGTCGGCCGATTGTGTGGGAACGCCATCGAAAAGATGTGCATTTTCGCCGGATAGTCCGTCTGCCCCGCCAGTTAACTTAGATCCCAGTCCCGCCCGATCGCCGGACATCCAACCGAACTCGTCGGCTGTTTTGCGCCGTCGATTTTCAAAATGCTGCTGGATGGTAAAGTCACCAACGAGAATCGTTGAGACGGTCAGAAAAATCGCTGTGCCGAAGAGGGCCGACTGCTTCGGTTTCATGTCTTTCCCCTCGGTATGTCCAGGTTTGCAATCGACAAACAATGGGTCCCTTGTGCGGCACGCCGGCCGACTTGCAGTGGAAACACGGGAAATTTCTGAGTCGCCACGGCGCGGCGAACGGTACCGCAAAGCCCGTTCTGCTGCAAGACCGGACTCAGCGACCCGTTGAGAAGGGGTGCAACCGAGCGACGACGACTCGTTCGGACTATTGTTCAAGTGGCGGTTTTCGACGGAGTCGTTTGCGGACCGACTGCTCCCGCTTTTGCTGGAGCCGCCGTTCCCGAGCGGCCCGTGACAGGCGGGGCTTCTTCCGAGGACGGGGCGTGGCGGAAACCGTGACCAGCATTTCCCGCAGCTTCTCCACACAATCTTCAACGTTCCGCGATTGGTCGCGGTAGCGCTGGCTGGTGATGAGCAGTTCGCCTTCAGCCGTGATCCGACGACGATATTTCGTCAACAATCGTTCCTTGACCTCTGTAGGCAAGCTCCCCGAATCGACGACCTGCCAGCGCAAGCGGACTTTCGTGTTCACCTTATTGACGTTCTGTCCACCCGGCCCGGAACTGCGCATGAATGTCAAGCAGAACTCGCGCCGTGGGATGCGGATTCTGCGTCCGACGACTAGAAAATCTTTGCTGGACATTCTGGTGTGTTCTTAGTTGTCGGTGGTGTCACTCATCACATCTGAACTGGCAAGCCGGGCCCTGTCTCTCTCCTGCGAGGTCTGATATCCCATATCGGCTTCGGCCTTCAGTGATCTGAAGTCCCGTAAAACCGAAGATCGCTGCGGGAACCCCGTCGTTCAACCCGCGGCGAATCATTTCGAACATTTGCAGAATAGACCAAATTCACAGTCAGAACAAAGTCCCACGAATTGACAATCTCTCACTGCTCCGTTCGCGTACCGGGCGGCAGAATGGTACAGTGATGGAGTTAATTGCCGGATGGTCAATTTTCTTGATGGTTTCGGAGCCGCGTTGCATCCGGTTTCACATCCGGACTCCGTTTGATGATCTTGATGATACGGAAAACGATGGCAGTCCGTGGTATCCGCGGTGCGACATCGGTCGATGCTGATGTGCCGGAATTGATCTTGGCGGCAACCCGAGAGCTGCTCGAAGAGATTCTGCGCGCCAACAAGATCGAGGACTTTGATGAGATCGCCTCGGCAACGTTCACGACCGCGGCCGATTTAACATCCACCTTTCCGGCCGAGGCGGCAAGAGCGATGGGCATGAGTCAGGTCCCGCTGCTATGCGCCTGCGAAATTCCTGTTCCGGGAAGCCTGCCTTGTTGCATTCGTGTGTTGCTGCACCTCAACACCGAGAAGACACAGAAAGAGATGCTGCACGTTTATCTGCACGAAGCCAAACAGTTGCGCCCCGACGTCAGCAGCGCGCAGTAGTCGGGCTGCACGCCGTCAGATCGGAAACACCAAAGCGTGTCGACTTCGAATGGTGAAGCGTATGACGAGAGTTGTCCCGCCGGGAAGCTGGTTCAGTTCTTCTGTGTCGCCGGTTGTCGAGCCGGGTTTTGTGATCCCGATTTGGCCCTGGACTCGCCGTCCGAATCGTCGAGTCCGATTTGGGCTTCGTTCGGATTCCAAACGATGTGTTCGTCGCTACCGCTATCGGACAGTTCTTCAAATGGCAGCCCTTGTTCTTCGAGCGTATCGGCGACTGCGTCGAGCGGATTGCTGTTGAGCTGAACCGGAAAATTTGATCCAGAACGTCTCGATGTTTGCGAACTAAGGCGATGTTCTCGGGTGGCACAAACTGCAGACGATTGACCCGATCGGCTCTGGTGATCCAGACGGCCTGCTTCAACACGTAGTACATGGCTTCCTGCCGCAGCGAGGAAAAAGGCTGATTGTCGTCCTTAAGCCGGTCGATTGCGGCTTCCCCTTTTGCGAGAATTTTGTCGAGGTCCTGGTTGTCGCGAAGCGTGTTTCAGGCCAGCCCCACTCCAATGGCCAGCGACAATCCGACGAATTGTGTCGGGGTCATCTGCTCACTTCGCAGCGCTCGCTGCAGAGGCTGGTTACGTTGCAGTTGCCTCGCCAAAAACTCCGACGACAACCGCTCTTCAATCAAGTTGCTTTCTTCGTTGACCAATTCGTTCACGGGGAGCGTGCGGGCTTGATTCCACTCCGGCGGTGGTGCGAACACCGGGGGCATCTGCGGAAGCTTCTACTCGGGCAGCGAATCGATGATCCTCAGAAACGTCTGCAACTCGGTTTCCGTCACCTTTTCGTCAATGCGCTTGGTTTCTGTGTAATCCAATGTGTCGCCGGCGCAGCCCGCCGCAACTGCCAGAGAGCAGACAAGACTCACCAATAGTAGGTCCGATTGAACTTTCGACACGGTACGACTCACGATTGAAATTTTGTTTCCCTGCGCACATATCGTCGCCGATGAAAGGAAATCATTTTGTTGTGGCATACCAGCCACGCTGGGCTCCAATCATGACGCCGGCCGACTTTCCGGTAATCTTGTCGGGTCACCTCTTAGACGAGAGACAGTTCGGTTCGGCGGTCACGATCTCAACGCCCGATGTTCAAGTCTGATGCTGACGATTGAACCGGTTATGCGAAAATCGGTATGGCGTGGACCGTTCGGCAATCTGCCGTTGCGCGTCAGGGACCAAGTGTCAGGTCTGAAATCCGGCCACCCGGGTTACGGTGGCGATGCACACAAGTCCTTGGAGAACCAGGATCACGAGCCAGCGCTTCAGCGGCGGCGCATCTGTCGAAGAATCGCCGGTCGAACTCCCGGTTTCCAAGACAACCGCTGCCGACCAGATGAGCCAGGGGATCAGCGGTAGCCATAGTCGGGCTGCCTCTCCCAAATTCTTGCCCGACAGCCACAGCGCGCCCCAGACAACCGCGCAGCAAAAACAAGGGCCCACACTCCGTCGCCACCCTTCGTGTAGCGTCTCACGCATGCTACGAGAGGCTGCGAGAAGGGCGGTCAAAGCCAATACGAAGATGGGCAGCCCCGCAGCCAGCGACAGCTCGACCGGGTTGACCAGCAACCATTTCCACCATGTTCGCGAATAATGATCGTAGAAGGCCGCGTGATTGTGATAGTTCCACCACCAGACGCTGAAGAGGTTGACGCCGAAGGCCAGGCGCAGGATGACCACGGCTATCAGAAACGTTGCGGTGGCCCAACCGATGGCAGCCAACAGTTTTTTCCATCGATCTTCAATGCTCCACCAATTTTCAGAAAACTTAATCTCCCATGCGGTCAACAGGGCGGCCAGCAGAGCAAACGGCAAATGAGCCAAACTAAAAAACATTCCCAGCCAAAACAACAAACCGGCGAGGACGCAGAGCATGGGAGAATTTCGTCTCAATCCATCCAACCAGCAGTAGAGAAAGGAAAGGCCGATGAAAGGAAAGATCACGTCCGATTTGGGCAGAAACACCGCCAGCGCCGGGACCAGTGGCCAGAAACTGCAAGCCATCCAACTGATCTGACGGGACAACGTTCGACGCAGTAACGCATACAGGGGGACCAGTGCCACCGCCCCGACCAACTGGGTTATGAGCGCTGCCAGCCAGATGGCGGCACGATCGGGTGGCAGCAGAGGGGACGGAGTTTGGTGGGTTCTCTCGGCAATCAACGAGAAGGCCGTTTCGACCGATTGGGGCTGAACCTCGAGTAGCTGCTGAACGAGTTGCGGCGATTGTTGGCACAGTTTGATCAGTCCGCGGTGAAAAACAAACAGCCCGGGCGGATGTGTGCCGACGTGCAAAACGTCTCCTTCAGCCATTCGGTCTTCGTAACCGGCCAGGAACGAATCAAGATCGCTCATCTGGTAGCGGGCTTCGAAGAAGTAGCCGGACGATCCCGGATAATAGAGCACTTGCGCCGTCTTGGAGCTGCGATATCCCTCCTTCGGACTTTCCTGAAGGAGCGTCAGCCAGAAGAAGGCAACGACGACAAGTCCGGTCAGCCAGAGGACCGTTTCGATTCGCGAACAGCGCTTCAGCCGAAGCACACCCAGCCAGGCAACCGTGGTGTAGGCGACCAAGGCGATGCCCGCCGTCAACCAACCCAAAAGAAATTCGACGAATTCTCCCTGTTCCAGAGTGATTCGTCCCCATGTCCATTCACCTGGAATTCCGAGTGGTATACAGTCTGACTGCGGCGGTTCGCCACAGGGCAGCCACAACAAGCCGATCGATCCTACAACACCGATGACCAGTGCAATCCAGAATGTACGGCCGATTGCAGACATGTCTCAAACTGTCAACGACAACGGAACTTTCTCAACTCAAAGTCACAGGGGCATCGGAAGAATCTACGTGGGATTGGTTTATAGTTTGGGTGAAGAAAACTTGGGTGATAAGAAAACACCCCGCCGAGGGGCGGGGCGCGGACAAAAATCAATCTTGAGAAGATGAGGCACAAACCGACTCTGTGCGAAAGAGGGCAGCCCGGTCCCACCGTTCACTTTCCGGTGTGACCGGAAGGTGTCGTTCAATTGTTCGGGACGGGATCTTTCTGTTGACCGAACTGCCGGAACAACCCAAAGCTGCGGGGACGGAGTTTATCCGTGTTGTAAATGTACGTCGCGTTCAGGGCGCGTTCGATCTGTTCTCCAGCTTCGGCCAGATGGGCCTTGGTGTAGGGATCGATATTCTCGCCGCCTGCTTTCAAGGTGTCCTTGACCTTGTTTTCGATCGTCCTCAAT
>Ga0310123_10002064_pt1 | contig 16207 bp, 7 predicted proteins | sample CB6_AW_1057_MG_FD_203505 | JGI IMG/M metagenome (GOLD analysis project Ga0310123, IMG submission 203505) | Marine microbial communities from Western Arctic Ocean, Canada - CB6_AW_1057 | ecosystem: Environmental > Aquatic > Marine > Oceanic | place: Canada: Western Arctic Ocean | collected... | reverse complement strand
TGCTCACGAATTCACAGGGGGGGGGGATGGGCGAAGGCTGGGGCGACTGGCAGGCGCTGATGCTGCTTCAAAAGACAACCGACACACCGGAAATGCAGGAGGTCAGTGGAGACTACTACCTGCAGGATCCGGCCGGCGTACGGAGATTCCCCTACACGACTGACATGACCGTCAACCCTCTGACCTACGAAAGCTACAACGCCTCAAGTCAAATACACAATGCAGGAGAAATCTGGGCCTCTGCGCTGTGGGATCTGAACTGGCAAATGGTCGCTCGTTGTGGATTTGATGCCGATCTGCATGCGGGTTCCGGCGGCAACAACACGCTCCTGCAACTCACCATGGACAGCATGAAGTTGAGTCCGACGGACCCGACGTTCCTGCAGGCTCGTGATGCCATCCTGCAGGCCGACGTCAACCTGACCGGCGGTGAGAACGCATTCGACATCTGGACGGCCTTCGCCCGTCGCGGCATGGGCTTCAGTGCCGACGACGGAGCAACCAACAATGACACGGTCGTCAACGGATTCGATCTGCCACCGGGCCTGGTCGATCCCGGAGCCTCACACTCCTGTGCAGCCGTGAACCCAGACCCAGACCCAGACCCAGACCCGACTCCCTCCACACTCCAGAATCCCGACTACATCGGGGACACCCTGATCGGCAACGCGGGGCAGGACACGCTGCGAGGTGCCCTGGGTGCCGACCTGCTCAACGGGGGCGGAGGCAACGACCTGCTCAACGCCAGCGGCGGCGACGACCTGCTCTTCGGCGGCAGCGGCCGAGATACACTCAATGGCGGGTCGGGCAACGATACTCTCAACGGACAGGGTGGAGTCGACACCGTCGATGGTGACGACGACGATGACACGCTGATCTGGCAGGTCGGAGCCAGTTCCGACAACTTCTCGGGCACCCAGGGCTTCGACGAGTTGATCGTTCAGGGCGACTCGGCCAACAACAAGCTGATCGTCAGCGAGAGCCTCGCCGGGAACATCCAGATCTCGGACAAGACCTACCGGATCACCGTGGCACCCAGTGTCACCCGGGTCACGATCAACACTGCCTCGGGCAACGACCGCGTCACGATCGAAGACCTCTCCGGAGCTGCCGGTGTGCTGCTGGTCGTCAACGGCCAGAACGGCAGCGACACCATCGACGCCACCGGCGCCGACCTGGGCGATATCCGGCTGCTGGTCGAGGGCGGTGACGGCAACGATACCATCACCGGCAGCAAGGGTGACGACCTGCTGCGAGGTAACGACGGCAATGACGTGATCGACGGCGGAGCCGGTGACGACACGATCGACGGCGGAGCCAACCACGACGTGCTGGCCGGTGGAAACGGCAACGACGTGATCAGCGGCGGCATCGACAACGACACGATCACCGGTGGCGACGGCGACGACGTGCTTCGCGGCGACGACGGCCACGACAGCCTGACCGGTGAACTCGGCGACGACTCGCTGTACGGCAACAGTGGCAACGACGTTCTCAACGGCTCAGCCGGCGACGACCTGCTCGAAGGAGCAGACGGCCGTGATACGCTGATGGGCGGCACTGGAGCCGATACGCTCGACGGCGGAGTTGACGACGATTCGCTCACCGGTCAGGGCGGCAACGACGTGATCGCCGGACGGCACGGCAACGACCGGATCGAAGGCGACACCGGTGATGACCTGATCAACGGAGGTGATGGCCACGATACGATCAACGGGGGCAGCGGCGACGACATCATTGGCGGCCACGACGGCGATGACCGCATCAACGGCGGGTCCGGTAATGACATCCTGGTCGGCGGGGACGGCCACGATACGCTGCTGGGCGGAAGCGGCTCGGATACCGCGCTCGGTGGAGACGGAGACGACTTCATCAACGGCAACGGGGGAACCGATGTCATCGCCGGCAACGAAGGCAACGACCAACTCGGCTCGAACCTCGTCAGCGAAATCGATGAGGCCTTCCAGTTGAGCAACGCGATCCTCGATCTGCTCGACCAGGTCTAGCCGCAACGCGGGGCCAGGCGACTAGACATCCAGGCAGATGTCGTCGAAGCAGTCGCCGATGCAGCTGTCGATCTCCGCTGCGGTGCCCACCACCAGATCGGTCCCGTCGCCGCCGCAGAGTCGATCGATGCCGGCCTGGCCCTTGAGCACGTCGTCGCCATCGCCGCCGAGCATCGAGTCGGCTCCGGCGCCGCCCAGCAACGTGTCGTTGCCGGCCTTTCCCAGCAGCATATCGTTGCCCGAACCACCGTTGGCCCGATCCGATCCGGCGTGACCGGAAATCCGGTCATCCCCGGCACCCCCATCCAGGCTGTCGTTCCCCGACCCGCCCCACAGCGTGTCGTTGCCCTTGCCGCCCACCAGCGTGGCGTTGCCCGAGAATCCGGTGGCATCGAGCAGGTTGGCGGCGGCGCCTCCGGTCAACACCGCAGCCTCGATCGAGACCAGCGTGTCGGAACCGTCGCCCTCGAGTGACAGATCGGTGAGTGTCCAATCGACGTCCGCCGCGCCGATTACCCGATCGACTCCGCCACCCCCGTCCAACAGGTCGTCGCCGGCAAGACCCTCGAGATGGTCATCACCGCCCCCACCTCGCAGCGTGTCGTTTCCGCTGGCACCGATCAGAGTGACCGAGACCATCGCGGTGGTGGCGTCGATCGAGTTGTCTCCGACTCCGCCGGTCAACTCGACCCCCTCGATCTCCAGCAACGAGTCGTTGCCCCGACCGACCAGGCTGGTCGAGGTCAGGACGAAGTCGAGGTCACCGGTCTCGATGGCAACATCGCTCCCGTCACCTCCTCGCAGCGTGTCGTTGCCATCACCGCCTGTGAGCCGATCGCCGTCTCCGGCCTGGCCCCGCAGCAGGTCGTTGCCGGCTCCTCCGAATAGTTGATCCGCGCCGCGGCCGCCGTAGATCCGATCGGCACCGGCAGCTCCAACGAGCTGGTCGTCGCCACTGTTGCCGACCAGCAGGTCCGCTCCGGCACCACCCAGCAGCGTGTCGTTGCCGCCGCCACCTCGCAGGATCACGTCACCGGTGTAGGCGGCCGCGTTGAATCGATCGGGGCCGGCACCACCGACCAGCTCGACAACATCAATCGAATCGAACCGGTCGATGCCGACCCCCGAAAGTTCTCCGTCGATGAGCACCAGGTTGCCGTCGTGCGACTCGTAAACCCGATCACCGCTGCCGCTGCCGCCATCGAGCTGATCGTCGCCGGGTCCGCCGACGAGCGTGTCGAAGTTCCCCCCGTGTCCACTGATCCGATCGTCGCCACCGCCTCCGTCCAGCCAGTCATTGCCCCCACCGCCATAGACCCGGTCGTCTCCGTCACCGGCCACAAGGCTGTCGTTTCCGGCGTTGCCGTTGAGTAGATCGATGCCGCTGCCACCCAGCAACGTGTCGTCGCCTCCACCACCGAAAATCGTGACATTTCCGTCAAAGCCGATGGCATCGATCCTGTTGGCCAGGTCGTCGCCGGTCAGTTCACCCCGTTCGACCGAAAACAGCATGTCGGCACCGTCGCCGGTCAACACCGTGGCACCGAGTACCCAGTCGAATCCGCCGTCGCCGATCACCCAGTCGTTGCCCGGTCCCCCGTCGAGTGTGTCGTCACCGCTACCACCGATCAGCGAATCGAAACTGCTGCCCTGGCCCTTGAGGAGATCGTTGCCGGCTCCCCCATCGAGGAGATCAGCGGCACTGCCGCCCAGCAACCGGTCGTCCCCGTCGCCTCCGTCCAGGGTGTCCTCGCCCGCATTGCCGATCAGCACGTCTGCTCCGCTGCCGCCACGCAGAGTGTCGTCGCCACCGGCTCCGATCAACGTCACCTGGCCACTGAACAGGCTCGCGTCGAGCAAGTTGGCAGACGCACCAGCGGTGATCCGTACCTCCTCGATCCCTGACAGCACGTCATTGCCCAGTCCGACGAGTGAAATGTCGGTGAGTGTGAAATCGACATCGCTGTCGGCCTCGATCAAGTCCGTCCCCGCCCCCCCGTCGAGCGTGTCGTCGCCGCCGTCGGCCAGCAACGTGTCGCCGTCACCATCACCTCCGTCGAGCAAGTCGGCCCCAGGGCCGCCCACAAGGTGATCGGCTTCTGCGCCCCCACGCAGTTCATCGTCACCCTCGCCACCGGACAGCACGTCCTCGCCCGACTCACCTTCGAGCGTATCGTCGCCCTCACCACCGACCAGCGAGTCGTTGCCGTTGCCGCCTCGAACCAAGTAGTTCCAGTCAAATCCCACCTGGGCACTGACCACGTCGTCGCCGTCCTGGGCATTGATCTCGATCCGGGCCGCGAACTCGGCATCGAGACCCACGAACGTGAATACGTCGGCACCGTCGGCACCGTTGATCACCAGCACATCCGAGGGCACCAGCAGATTGTCGGTCGCAGTGCCATCGATCGTGATCCGGAATCGAAAGTCCGAGGCGGCCTGGTCGTCGTCGATCACGATCGTGTGATCGGCACCAGCGGCGACATCGATCGTCTGGGAGACCGGGAGCAGCACCCAGCCGAGGTCGACCAGGCCGGCAAAGTCCAGATCCGTGAACTCCTTTCGGGCACCGCTGTTCAAAGACGGGTCCATCGCCGCCTCCTGGCCATTGTCGGTGATTCCCTCGCCCCAATGACCCTCGTCCACGTCCAACGGCACACTCCCCACCCCGTCGAACTCGCCCAGTGACACAGGCCCTTCGAACTCACCCTCGATAATCCAGCGGGTCCAGGACGGGTTACCGCCCGAGATGCCCATCAGGTGTCCGAGTTCATGGATGGCGACCGAGTAGAAATCGATCTCGCCTGGATCCAGGCCAGTGCTCGTGCTGCCAAAGTGCCAGGTGGCCTGAGTGTCGAATGTGACCGATCCGCCCCACGGACCGAAGTCGGTCGGACCGGGCAGCAGCGCGCCAGCCTGTCCGCGAGCGTTGACGCGCTCGAGCCAATCGGGATCTCCGCTTGCCGAGAATCCCCCGTAACCGCCTCGACCCACGTCGCCAGAATCGAGATCGCGACCCCCGGCGAAGACGTACACCGTATCGCTGGGAACCACCAGGTCGGTCTCGCTGACCGAATCTCCGGTGCCCGGATCAATGAAGTTCGCCGACCAGGTGTTGCTACCGGTCGCCGTCAGGTCGTCGAGTCGATCATAGAGTCGATGGCCCAGGTCCGCGGCGGCCTGTTCGAGCACCGCCTGGCGAGCCGAATCACCGAAGAAATCCGCGGTGTCGTAGCTGTAGTCGAACACGAACTGAACGCTCAGCAGCGTCCGACCCTCGAGCGACTCAATCGCCCCCGCCATCGCGACCACACCGGCATCCCGGGACAGTCCTCTACGGCGACGGCGACGCACGGCGACGCGAACGGCCCGGCCGCGAGACGGCCGGAACCCGAGCGAGCGAAACAGCATGTGGTCGATCCCGGTTTCCGCTGGTCTCTAGCCCGCCAACACCATTATAGGACCCCGATCGAGGCAGATGCACAAAAAAACGGGCCGCCGGTCACCTCGAGGCAACCAGCGGCCCGTTTCGATTGCAGTCGATCAGGCTGGCGGAGTCCCCGTTTCGGGATCCGAGTCGAACCCGAATTCGTACTCCTCGTTCATCTCGTTCTCGTCCCCGATGGTGATATTAAAGCCGTCACCACCTGAGATCGTGTCGAAGCCACCCTGGCCATTGATGATGTCATTGCCCTCTTCGCCGGACAGCTGGTCCGAGCCGGATCCGCCGTACATGGTGTCATCGCCCGCACCTCCGGCAGCCGAGTCGTTGCCTCCGCCACCGTTGACGAAGTCGTTGCCGAGACCACCCTCCATCAGGTCGTTCCCACCGCCACCGCTGAGATGGTCGTTACCGTCCTGGCCATCGAGATCGTCGCCGCCGAGCCCGCCATCGAGCATATCGGCGCCGTCACCTCCCAACAGGCTGTCGTCATCGCCTTCACCGTGGAGTTCATCGTCGCCGAGTCCACCGTCGAGGAAGTCGTTCCCCTCACCGCCATACATCGTGTCGGCACCGTCTCCGCCGTCGATCACGTCCTGGCCCGATCCACCGGTAAGCTCATCGTCGCCGCCACCGCCGGAGATGCTGGTGTCGCCGCTGAAGCCACCGGCGTCGATCGAGTTGTCGCCATCGCCACCGGTGAGATCAGCATTCTCGAAGCCGCTGATCGAGTCGATCACGTCGCCCGAGCCAGCGTTTGAGACCAGTTGGTCATCGGTGAGCGTGAAGTCGGTATCGCCCGATTCGGTCAACTCGTCGTCGCCGAGTCCACCGTCCATCAGGTCGCTGCCCTCACCACCGGTCAGCTGGTCCGACCCGTCGCCGCCGGAGAGATTGTCGTCACCCAGGCCACCGTCGATCACGTCATTGCCGTCGCCCCCGTCGATCTGGTCCTGGCCTGATCCGCCGGTGAGATCATCGTCACCGCCACCGCCGGAAATGCTGGTGTCGCCCGTGAAGCCACCGGCATCGATCGAGTTGTCGCCATCACCACCGGTGAGATCAGCATTTTCGAAGCCGCTGATCGAGTCGGTCACGTCGCCCGAGCCGGCGTTTGAGACCAGTTGGTCATCGGTGAGCGTGAAGTCGGTATCGCCCGATTCGGTCAACTCGTCGTCGCCGAGTCCGCCGTCCATCAGATCGCTGCCCTCACCACCGGTCAGCTGGTCCGATCCGTCGCCGCCGGAGAGATTGTCGTCACCCAGGCCACCGTCGATCACGTCATTGCCGTTGCCCCCGTCGATCTGGTCGGCGCCGTCGGCCCCGTCCATCACGTCGGCTCCGTCACCACCGCTCAGGGTATCGTCGCCGCCACCACCGTCGATGTTGTCGTTGCCGGCGCCCCCGTCAATTATGTCGATGTTGTCGCCACCGGTGAGCGCGTCGTCGCCGCCGCCACCGACCAGGGAGGTCGCACCGCTGAAGTTGCTGGCGTCGATGGCGTTGTTGCCGTCACCACCCTCGAGACCGGCTCCTTCGAACCCGGCGATCGAGTCGGTTACCTGGCCCTCGCCATCGTCGGTCACCAGCTGGTCATCGGTGAGCGTAAAGTTGACGTCACCGGACTCGGAGAGGGCATCGTTGCCATCGCCACCGTCCATCACGTCGCTGCCGGCTCCACCGGTCAGGATGTCGGAATCGTCGCCGCCGTTGAGGATGTCATCCCCGAAACCGCCATCTATGACGTCGTCGCCGGCGCCTCCGTCGATCTGGTCTGAACCGTCACCGCCGGTCAACACGTCCGCACCGTTTCCGCCCGAGAGCGTGGTGTCGCCCGTGAAACCACCGGCATCGATCGAGTTGTCGCCATCACCACCGGTGAGATCAGCATTCTCGAAGCCGCTGATCGAGTCGGTCACGTCGCCCGAGCCGGCGTTTGAGACCAACTGGTCATCGCTGAGCGTAAAGTCGGCGTCACCGGATTCGGTGAGTTCGTCGTTGCCCAGGCCGCCGTCAATGTTGTCGGCACCGGCGCCACCGGTGAGGTTGTCATCGCCGAGGCCACCGGCCAGGACATCGTCGCCGAGACCTCCGTCGATCTGGTCGTTGCCTTCGCCGCCGATCAACTCGTCGTCACCACCGCCTCCGATGAGGATGTCGTTGCCACCGGCGCCGTCGAGTACCACGTCGCCGCTGAATCCGCTGGCGTCGATCGAGTTGTCACCATCACCGCCGGTCAGCGTCGCACCTTCGAAACCACTGATCGTATCGGTACTCGAACCTTCCATGAAGGTGTCGGTCAACGTGAAGTCGATGTCGAAGGTTTCCAAGATCGAGTCGGTCCCCTCGCCACCGTCCATCGTGTCGTTACCGAAGTTCCCGGTGAGGATGTCGGCACCGTCACCGCCGGCGATCACGTCGTCGCCGACGCCGCCGTCGAGTTCGTCGTTCCCGGCACCGCCGTCGAGGGTGTCAAAGCCGTCCTGGCCGAGCATCGCATCATCGCCGGCACCGCCAGAAAGATCATCGTCGCCGGCACCGCCAGAAAGATCATCGTCGCCGGCACCGCCGTCGAGTTCGTCGTTGCCCGATCCACCGATCAACTCGTCATTCCCGGCACCGCCGCCCAACAACACGTCGCCGCTGAAGTCAGCCGCATCGATGGTGTTGTCGCCGTCGCCGCCGGTGAGATCCGCGGCCTCGACTCCGGCCAGCGAATCGGTTTCCGGTGTGCCGTCACCATTGTCGGTCACCAGTTCACCGTCGCTGAGATCAAAGTCGGCATCGTCCGCTTCGACGATCTGGTCGGTATCGGCCCCGCCGTCAATCTGGTCGTTGCCCGCTCCACCGGTCAGCTCGTCCATGCCCGCCTGGCCGAACATCGTGTCGTCGCCGGCACCTCCATCGAGATCATCGTTGCCAGCACCGCCGTCGAGACTGTCCATGCCCTCCTGGCCGAACATCGCGTCGTCGCCGCCGCCGCCGAAGAGATCATCGTTGCCGGCACCGCCGTCGAGACTGTCCATGCCCTCCTGGCCGAACATCGCGTCGTCGCCGCCGCCGCCGAAGAGATTATCGTTGCCGCTGCCGCCGTCGATTTCGTCATTGCCCGAGCCTCCCGTGAGCGCATCGTCGCCGGCACCACCGGACAGGGTCGTGTCGCCAGTGAAGTCGCCGGCATCGATCGAGTTGTTGCCATCGCCTCCGGTAAGATCAGCAAATTCAAAAGCGCTGATCACGTCGGTCTCGGTCGTCTCGCCGTCGAAAGTCACCAGTTGCATGTCGTCGAGATCAAAGTCGACATCACCGAGCTCGGTGAGCAGGTCCTGGCCAAGCCCGCCGGTCATGATGTCCTCGCCGGAACCTCCGGTCAGCTTGTCGTCGCCGTCGCCGCCGTCGAGATCATCGGCACCGTCGCCGCCGATCAGTTCATCGGCACCTCCGCCGCCCTGTAGCTGGTCGTTGCCGATACTACCGGCCACGCGATCGTCACCCTCGCCACCGAAAAGGCTGTCATCGTCGCTGCCGCCATTGAGGTTGTCGTCACCGTTGCCGCCAGAGAGCATATCGTTGCCGGCCAGGCCGGTCAGCGTGTCGGAACCCTCGCCACCGTCGAGATTGTCGTCACCGGCACGGCCGACCAGGCGGTCGTCGCCTGAACCACCCTGCAGGGTGTCGTCACCGCCGACGCCGATCAAGGTCGTGTTGCCAGTGAAACCGGACGCGTCGAGAGTGTTGTTGCCGTCGTTGCCCTTGATGAACGCCTCGTCGATCGAGACCAGGTCGTCGGTGCCGCTGTCGGCAACCAGCTGGGCATCACCAAGGCTGTAGTTCCCGTCACCCCGCTCGTAGATCGTGTCGGTGCCGATGCCACCATCGATCACATCGTCGCCGGTGCCACCGGTCATGCGGTCGTCGCCTAGACCACCGTCAAGAGTGTCACGACCGGCGCCGCCGTCGAGCTTGTCGTTGCCGGCTCCACCATTGAGCACATCGTTGTTTCCGCCCTGGCCCCTGAGCACATCGTCGCCGTCGCCACCGTCGATGCTGTCCTGGCCCGAGCCACCGAAGAGACGATCGGCGCCGTCGCCACCCGTGATCGTGTCGTGACCGCCAGCTCCGTTGGCGTGCAACCGACCCGACCAGCCGCTGCCGTCGATCGAGTTGGCACTGGGACCGCCACTGAGATTCGCTTCCTGCAGGTTGGTCAACTGGTCGGTCTCGCTCAATCCGTCCTCCTGGGCGATCAGCGTGGTGTCGTCAAGCGTGTAGTCGACATCGCGGCTCTGCTCGAGCAGCATGTCGTGGCCTTCGCCGCCGTCGAGGATGTCGTTGCCGGCGCCACCGCTGAGCGTGTCGAGGCTGCTGCCCTGGCCGCGGACCACGTCGTCGCCGTCCTCGCCACTGACAAAGTCGGATCCGGCACCGCCGTTGAGCGTATCGTTGTTGGCACCGCCGAGCATCTCGTCGTTGCCGCCGCTGCCGTTGAGCTTGTCGTTGCCGTCACCACCGTTGATCGTGTCGTCACCCTGCTCACCATTGATCGTGTCGTCGCCGGCGTCGCCCAGCAGGCTGTCGTGACCGTCACCGCCCCACAGCGAATCGTCACCGATCTGGCCGTCGAGAGTGTCGTTGCCCGCGTCGCCGTCGATCAGGTCATCCAGACCGCTGCCGGTGATCGAATCGTCGCCCGCACCGCCATTGACCGAAACGTCCGTGTCGATCAGGTCGGGGAAGGTGCCGGGATCCAGGTCCGAGAGATCCACCACGTCGTCACCGGGACCGGCTTCGATCGTGACCGAATTCAACTCGTCAGCGGTCACCGTGCCACCCGCGGTGTCGTCGACCGTCTGGTCGTTGACCAGCACCTCGTTCGTCGTAGCGTTCATCGAGACCACGATCGCATCGCTGGCGTCGGAACTGATGTCCAGGTCGCCGGTCAGCGGATCGAAGAGCGACGTCACGCTCAGAAGCGTCCGCGACTCAAGCGGCTCGATCGAGGGACGCATCGTGCGTCGACGCAGCCTCTGCTTGCCCCGACGAGGCGACTGGCGAAGACGTGAGCGAACAGACTTCAACCACCAACTGAAGCGCATGACACCCTCCAAACCCACTACCGAAGAAATGGACCAAATTGGAGCAGCTATGTTGCACGACCTCGGCTACCGATAACCCGCACGGTTCAACCCAATCGCCAAGGTCAACGCAAAGTGCACAGATTATCAACTTTATTCAACCGAATCTCAGAGTAGAAGCAAGCCGATTCGACCCTTTTCTGGCGGCTTGAGACGCTGCTCGCCATGACCCCGTCGTGAAACCCTCAGCCTCGTTGAAAGCGGAACCGATCGGTCGCTAAAGTAAACGGCAACACGGGGAACCCAGACTGCGATGCGGTTTGCGAGACGAGGAGTGCCATTATGTCATCCGCCGACGAGCCGCTGACAGTCTACGCCGTGGGTCCGCGAACCGTGCTGGGCTTCGGCAGCCAGGAGATCGTCTCGCAGTTGAACGTCTCGGTCTACCGTGACCACCTGCTCAAGTTGATCGAAGAGCATTCAGTCGACACCGTCGCTTTCGATCTCACCGGCGTCGTGGTCATCCCTAGCGGCCTGCTCGGACTGCTCGCCTCGCTGCGTGAACGAGACGTCACCGTCGAACTCTACAACCCCTCCGACGACGTCAGCGAAGTCCTCGCCGTCACCCGCCTCGACGAACTGCTGCACGTCAGGCAGGGCGATCCGCTCGAGGCTTCCGGGTCTGAGGACAAGGACAAGGACAAGGACAAGGACAAGGACAAGGACAAGGACAAGGACAAGGACAAGGACCGCTTCGACAACTTTGACGACGACGGATAGCCTCGGCTCAGTCGGGGACCTGCCACAACCGGACCATCTTGTCACGTCCGGCCGAGGCGAGGCGTTTGCCGTCGCCTGAGAAGTCGAGCGAATGGACGCTGTAGCCGAGTTGTCCACCCGAGTGACCCGGCAGGGTCGTCCTCAACGACAAGTCGGTGGTCGACCACAGCTTGATCGGGCCATGGCGTTCGCCGGAAGCCAGCAGCAGTCCGTCGGGCGCGTAGCACAGCGACAGCACCAATCCCTTGTGACCCTTGAGGACTCCCTGCGGCTTGCCATCGTCGACCGACCAGATCCGCACCACGGTGTCGAATCCTCCCGAGGCCAAACGGTCGCCCTTGGGAGCAAACGCGAGGGCCGAAACCTGCTGGCCGCCGTGACCGGCCGGCTTCGAAATCGACTTCGCCGAAGCTGTGTCCCACACGCTGATCTCCCCGGTCCGACATCCTGTCGCCAGACGCTTCCCGCTGCGATCAAACACTAACGTGTCGATCCAACTCTTGTGACCGACCCACTGCCGCGGTGAAGCCAACCGTCCACCCCCCGTCTTATCCAGCCGATACAACTGCACCCCGCCGTCTCGCATCCCGCAAGCCAATTGCCGGCCGTCATGAGAAATCGTCACCATGCTGATCCGCTGGCCCCTCAGACCAACCCACGAATTCCGTAAGCGACCCGTCGCCGGATCCCAGGCCTTCACGCTTCGCTGGCTCGCCGTCAACAGGGTCTTCCCGTCGGGGGTGTACCGAATCGCCAGCACCCAGTCGGTGTGATCGGTCAAACTCCGCCGCGGCGGGCCGCCCGATGGATCCCACAACCGCACCGTCTCGTCCCAACCTCCGCTGGCCAACTGCGCTCCACCCGGAGCGAACGCCACCTGGGAGACGCTGTTGGTGTGACCAGAAAACTCGATCGGCTTGGGAGCCTGGGCCGAAGCGGTGGCTGCGGTGGCTGCGGTGGCTGCGAGAATGAGCAGGCGGTTGATGAGTCGTTGCATCATCGCAAGTAACTTTCCTGAAGTCCTTCTCAAGGACTTCGCGTTCCGATCAAAGTTGGCCGAGCCGATTATAACGTGCTAGGATGCCCGCTGCGAAAGCCGCCTCCTGCCAGGACCACGACATGCTCCCAATGGGTTCCTCGTCGATCGACCACGGCGGCTGGTCTCGCCGCGAGATCCTGCAGGCGGGGACGCTGGGCCTGATGGGCCTGTCGATGGCCGACGTCGAGCGATTGCGAGCCGACTCGCCGTCACCCCGCCGGCCCCGCTCGGTGATCTACGTCTTTCTGACCGGCGGGTTGGCACAGCACGAGAGTTTCGATCCGAAGCCGGATGCAACAGCGAATATCCGAGGCGATTTCGATCCGATCTCGACTCGCACACCCGGCCTGCAGATCTGCGAGCACCTGCCCTTGCTGGCGGCCCGCAGCGACAAGTGGGCCCTATGCCGCAGCGTCTCACATGGCTGGAACGAACACGTGCAGGGCACCTGCCTGATGTTGACCGGCCGCACCGACCTGCCGCCCAGCTTCGGCAGCAGCCCCAAGCCAACCGACTTCCCCGGCATCACCGCGATGGCCGGGCGAATGTCACCGGGTCGCAACGGCCTGCCCGGCTCGACCGTGCTGCCCTACCCGATCACCACGCCCGGTACACTCGCCGGACGAATGGGCCCACGTTTCGACCCCTGGCTGCTCAAGGCGGCCAGCGACTGCAAGTGGTCCGGTGCCTGCCCGAACTGCTGGGACCACCAGCGGCGTCCCGAGGCTCGGCACACAGGCTACCCGGTCTTCCGAGCCCCTAACCTCAGCCTCGCCGACGGTCTCTCGCAAGGACGCGTCGACAACCGCAAGGCACTGCTGGGGAGCATCGAACGCCAGCAACGGTTTCTCGATCGCTACGCCGTCGTCAACAGTCTCGAACGCTACCGCAGCGGTGCACTCAGCCTGTTGACCTCCGGCCGAGTCCGCCGCGCATTCGATATCGAAAACGCCGACCCAAAGGCACTGGACCGCTACGGCCGTAACCTCTTTGGCTACTCGCTGCTGATGGCCGCCCGGCTGGTCGAGGTCGGAGTCAGCATGGTGCAAGTCAACCTCGGTCGAGGTGGCTTCGACACTCACGGCAACGCCTTCGACCACCTCAAGAACCTGATGCTGCCCCCCACCGACCAGGCCCTCTCGGCCCTGATCGACGACCTCCACGAACGAGGCCTGCTCGAAGATACTCTGATCGTCGCCGCCGGCGAGTTCGGCCGCACGCCCAGGGTGTTCACGCTGCCGCAATACTACGAGTTGCCCGGTCGCGACCATTGGGGTGCGGTGCAGAGTGTCTTCTTTGCCGGGGCCGGAGCCAGTGGCGGCAAGGTGATCGGATCCTCGGATGCCGATGGCGGTCAGCCCAGGGAGAACAAGCAGACGCCCGAGAGCATGGCGGCGACGATCTACGACGCGTTGGGGATCGATCAGCACGCCACCTGGGACGACAACCTCAAGCGGCCCCACGCCGTCTACCACGGCACACCGATCGAGGGCCTGCTGGCGTAGCCGAATCCGGCTACCCTGCCCCGACCGGCGGCATCACCATCAACTCGTCGTCGTCAGTCAACTCGCGGCCGCGGTCGCGTTCCATCTGGTTGTTGACCATCACCAGGTGCACGAAGTTGCCCGGCACGCTCATCGCCGCCAGGGCCTGGTTGATCGTGGACCCCTCGGGCAATTCCAACACGTTGCCCTCGGGCGACTTGTCCTTCAACGCCGCCATCAGCTTGATGCGGATCTGCATCACTCGCCCGCCTCACCACCCGCCTCGGCCTCCGCAGCAGCAGCCTCGGCCGCCATCGCCGCAGCCACCTCGGCTGCCTTCTCCATGGCGGCGGCCTTGGGTGCGATCAACTGGGCATGTGAGCCGTCGACGGCCGACTGAGGCGCTTCGCCACCGAAGTGGAAACCTCGAGGCTCGGCCTTCTGGCCCAACAGGGTCGTCCCGGCAAGCGAAGCCGCCACGCCGGTGGCGATGTAGGCCCGCCTGACGTCAAAGGGGTTCTCCTTGAGGAATCCCTTCCAGGCACCCAGTTCGGTCTGGGTCTGCATGATCCCCTTGACCATGCCGACGTCGGTCAGCATGCCCAGGTCGTTGGCCTGGCCCACGAACACCGCACCACTGATTCTCTCGCCGCTGAAAATGAACTTGCGGTAGATGTGATCGGCGGCGTTGAAGATCGTCACGGCATCATCGGAGGTATCGCCCCAGTTGCCGAAGCTGGCGTTCTGCAGACCGCAGACATCCAGGATGTTCAGCGACATGCTGCCCGGGTACTGGGCATCGTGACCGGCCATGTTCGCCCCGGCGATTCGGCCGTGGTCCACGGCGGTGGGTTGAATCGAGTGGATCTCGTTATCACCTCCGCCAAGCACCGGGCCCTGGGCGACGTCGCCTCCGGCGTAGACACCCTCGGCACTGGTCTGGCAGCGATCGTTGACGATGATCCCCCCGTCGGTCTCGATCCCGGCATCGGAGGCCAGTTGCGTGTTGGGCGAGATGCCCGTCGCCACGATCACCACGTCGGCCTCGACCGTCGCACCCCCGGACATCGAAACGACCTTGCCGCCCCCCTCACCCTCGGCAATCGACTCGACCGACGCACCCGTGTGCACCGTGACTCCCTTGAGTCCCAGCCAGCTCTCGACCAGCCCCGCCGACTCGGCGTCGAGCATCCTGGGCAGCACGCGGCCTTCCCGCTCGATGACCGTCAGGTCAAAGCCCCGTTTGTGCATTGCGTTGAGCATGATGAAGCCGATGAATCCGGCTCCGATCATCGTCACCCGAGGTGACTCGAGCCCCCCGGTGGCCTCAAGCAGGCTGGCGGTGTGTTCGAGTGACCACAGTGGCTGAACGCCGGGCAGGTCGGCTCCGGGAATCGGCAGCCCGAGAGGTGCCGCCCCGGTGGCGATCAGCAGGTTGTCGTATTCCAGCGTGCTCTCGTCACACAGTGTCACGGTGCGGGAGGCGGTGTCGATCGAAGTCGCCCGCTGGCCGATCCTGGCATCGACGTCCAGTCGAGCGAATTCGGCGTCGTCTGCGGTGTGAGTGTGCTCGCGGGGGACTCGTCCCGAGAGCCAATACGGCAGGGCCATTCTCGAATGAGGCGGCTCGTCGGAGATCAGCGTGATCGACGCCTCGCCGTTGCCGTATTGCCGGATGGTCTCGATCGCGTTGGTGGCCACCGGGCCACCGCCGATGATGACATGCTTGGTCATGGTCAGTCGTTTCCTTGCTCGCGATGGCCATCACGGCCACCGGTGTCCCTCGGCCCGCCGGGCCCTACATCGACGCCAGCCCCAGCTCGGCCAGCTTCTCCTCGGTCGGTACTCCCTCTTCGTCCCAGCCACGCTCGCGGTAGTAGACCGGCAGCATGGCATCCAGATCGACGGTCACTCCCGCCGAGGGGCCTTCGGTATGAGGCTCATTGAGCAGCCGCTTGGGGAGATTGTCGTCGGCCTTGGTCAGGCCGGCCTTCAAGTTCCACAACCGCTCCAGGTTCCAGGTCTTCTCACCGATCGCCACGAAATCGTCCACCGTGTAGTCGACACCCGTCGCCGCGGCGACCAGTGGAGTGAACGACTCGAGCGAACCGCCGGCGAAGCCGGTGAACAGGCACAGGCCGGTGGCGTCGTGAGCCGTCGAGCGGTGCTGTTCGTGCACCACCCACTCGCTCTTGCCGTCGGTCGTATGAGGCGTGCTCTCGGAAGTCTCGAACCCCGGGGTCCAGGCTCTGAGATGACAGGCGCCCCGGTTGCAGGTGGCATACGCCACGCCCATCCCGACAAAGCCACGCGGGTCATACGCCGGGAATTCCTGCCCCTTGACCCCCATGAACACGTCAGGATTGTCCCACTTCTCACCC
>Ga0310123_10002062_pt1 | contig 16211 bp, 14 predicted proteins | sample CB6_AW_1057_MG_FD_203505 | JGI IMG/M metagenome (GOLD analysis project Ga0310123, IMG submission 203505) | Marine microbial communities from Western Arctic Ocean, Canada - CB6_AW_1057 | ecosystem: Environmental > Aquatic > Marine > Oceanic | place: Canada: Western Arctic Ocean | collected... | reverse complement strand
GTCGCCCATGAAAATCGTGTGCTCGAACTGGGCCGACAGTTTTCCGTCCGCCGTTCGCACTGTCCAGCCGTCAGACCGGTCGAGCACGGTTTTCCATGTTCCAGCATTGATCATCGGTTCGATGGTAAAGCACATGCCGGGCCGAATCAGGTCACGGGAACTTTTGGGATGTGGAAAGTGAGGGACCCCGGGTTCTTGATGAAAGGCACGGCCGATGCCGTGTCCTTGATACTCGCGGACGACTTCGAAACCGTGGGAGCGGACGTATCGATAAATGGCCGTGCCGATGTCGATGACCTGTCCGAATGGTTTGATGGCTCGAATGCCGGCCCAGAGGGCATCGAAGGTCACCTGCGACAACCTGCGTGCTTCGTCGGAAACTGTTCCGATCAGGAACGTTTCCGATTGATCACCGAACCAGCCTTCGACGATTGTCGTCAGATCGACGTTGAGGATGTCGCCCTCGTTGAGGACCCGCTCGCCGGGAATCCCATGACAGACGACCTCGTTAAGACTCGTGCACACGCTGTTCGGAAATCCATGATAACCGAGACAGGCGGGAGTGTGGCCATGGTCGAGTGTGTAGTTGTAGACTAACTGGTCGATCTTGCCGGTGGTGGTTCCCGCGCGAATTTGAGGCCGCATAAAATCCATCAATTGCGCATTAAACCGTGCGGCCTTGCGAAGAGCGTCGCGTTCTTCGCCCCTGTTGTAGATGGGTGCCTTCCGAGCCAACGTCCTGCCACCTGGTGTGCTGATGCCATTGATTCACCATTCGTGTGCCGGGCGATTTGACGACGGACAAAGTCATTCGGACGCGTTGTCCAATGTTGTCGCCACGGGCCAGCGGAATGGTGTCTATGAAACAGAATATTTTACCGGCGCCACGGCGAAGTGGACAACCGAGTTCTGAACTACGACGAATGTGTCGTTATTGTCGTTCCCAGGTTGTTGATAATCAACCGGACCGCGCACGGAGCGCGCAACCGTTCCTCGACGGCGCAGTGTCGTCTAGCGCTATCTTCGGGAGTTCATAGGGTTCCCCTTGCCGGACGATTGACACGAGTCGAAAATACAGACAGCGGTCTACCCGCGCAGATTGACGGTTCCCAGAAACGCCGGGTCATCCGCGGCGCGTCCGCCGCGATGACAAACGGCAGTCACATTCAGTCCTTCCAAATTCACGACGGAGAACCCAGAGATTTTTGGAAATCCCTGGGTTCTGATTCGGGGCCGGACCTCGGATTTGGAAGGACTGATATTTGGAAGCAGGGGCGATGGTCGAACGCTACGGCCGCGGTAAAGGAAAACGGAAGATTTTGGGCAGCCACCAGAAGTGCTGGATCTGGGGCAGAAACCTCGTGCTGGAAACATTGCGGGCCGGGAAATGGCCGATTCTCGATCTGCATTTGGCCGACCGATTAGCACCCGAACTGATCGACGAGGCCCAACAAATGGCCGCCGAGCAGACCGTGGCCGTCGAAGTCGAACCGGCTGAGGTGCTGACACGTCGATGTCGTTCGGCGGAACACCAGGGTTTTCTGGCTCGGATGAGTCCGTTCCCGTACGACAAGGCCGGGCGCGTACTGGCCGACCAGTCGCCGTCTCCCTTGTACGTTATTCTCGATTCGATTCAAGATCCGTACAACTTCGGCGCGATTCTCCGGTCGGCGGAGGTGATGGGCGTCGATGCCGTGATTGTTGCTGCCGCGGGTCAGGTTGAAGTCACGAGTTTGGTTGCCCGGAGTTCGGCAGGTGCGGTCAACTATGTCCGCATCGTTAAGACCGACGATCTACTCCGTTTTGTACAAACGCTAAAACAGGGGGATATCGCCGTCATTGCCGCCGCGCAACAATCAACCACGCAGCTATCGGACTGCGATCTTCGCCGACCAACGGCGCTGATGATCGGGAACGAAGGGAGCGGAATTTGTGCCGAATTATTGCAGTGGGCGGACGAGCAGGTCAGTATTCCCCAATACGGGCGGGTCGGGTCATTGAACGCGGCGGTGGCAGCCGGAATCTTGCTTTACGAAGCGCGGCGTCAGCGGGTACCAAAATCTGCAAACGATTGATCTGTGGCTTTCCCGATCGAAACGCAATGTCTCTAGTTTGAATTTCCTTCCGGACGGAAACTGAGAAAAACTGTGTCGCTTCAACTCCAAAATCCACACAGCATTCTTGCCGCCATCGACTCGCGGCCAGAAGAGGTTTTTCAGGTACAACTTCAGACTCGCGCTCCGGGGGGGGCATGGAGAGACGTTGTTGAGGCGGCTAAGCGATACAAGATTCCCGTCGTGCGCGGCGGGGACCGACAAGATCCCCGCCGTCAAACTCGCAGACGTCAGTCGGCGGAGTCCAAAACCGGCCGGACGAGCGGTTCACAGGCCACTGTGAAGGAACGCGATGGCGTTTCACTTCGGTTACTGTTCGACCAAGCGTCGGCACGTGTGGGCGGCCGAGGCTTATGGCTGGCCCTGGATCACATTCAGGATCCGCACAACGTGGGCGCCTTGTTTCGCACGGCCGCGTTTTTCGGTGTGCAGGGAATTGTGCTGACGAAGGATCAGTCGGCGCCCTTGAACGCAACGGTTTACGACGTCGCGGCTGGTGGAATCGAGTCGGTTCCCTTTTTGATTCAGACCAACCTCAGCCGAACGCTGCAATCGGCAAAAGAGGCAGGACTCTGGATTCTTGGAGCTTCAGAGCACGCTGAGGCGGACATCGGTGAGTTCGCACTCGACCGCCCTTGGATGCTGGTGCTCGGAAACGAGGAGAAGGGCATCCGTCGGCTGAACCTACAAATGTGCGACGCCCTATGCCGGCTGACCCCCCGCGGGAACGTCACGTCGCTGAACGTCTCGGTCGCCGCCGGCATTCTGATCGCGACGCTTTCGCGGTGACAGTCGGATCATCCCACTTGGGATGGTTTTAACGAGACGAGCATAAAGGGACTTGGCGAAGCCGTTTGTTGTGTCGATCATTGCCGTCGAACATGTCCTGCCGATTGTGCCCAGTGTGTGCGTTCGATGGGTCGAATCCCTACCGGCAGTTCGGTTCCGATCGGATTCGTGTTTCGCTGCGCGGCAGCAGTGGCCGATTTCTTTAACAAAACGCCCCCAAGTGTCCTTTAGAACGCCGGGTCGTTTTCCATGAGACATGCGTGCAGAGGATTCGCCGATGGTCAAAGCTGACATCAAGTTCTTAGATGTCGACTTGATCAAGGAGTTGAGGTTCAGGCGCTGGGCGCGATGCCATTACGTGCCTCCCCAACAACGAGAGTTGACCTGGCATCCTATCGTGCTGGACGAAATGCAAAAACGGGACGCCGAATTCGACTCGGTGGCGATAGGACCTGCGGTCGGTACGTTATTCGTTCCGCTTCCACCAACATATCAGCGGCGTTTCGACGCTTCTCATGCCGCGGTCAGCGAGCCGGTCTGGATTCGTGAACAACACCGCCCTGGCACCGAGATCGAGACAAGCTGGCCCGCATAAATGCATCGGCCGGTCACTTATTTCGGCATCTCCCGCGGGCCGAAAAATTCGTCCGCAAACGCGTCAAGAATGACGACTTCGACTCGGTCGAGTTGCAGCGACTGCCTGTCGCTTCTACGGGACAGCGGCTCGGAATCGGCCACTGCGCTGATCCGCATATGCTTGTAGTCGATTTTATGCCGTTCCAAGAAGCGAAGCACGTTTCTGGCGCGCTCGTAAGTCAGAACGAACTTGTCGCCAAAGGAAGAACCGGACGGCAACTCGACGGGGGAACAGTGGGCACGGATCTCGATTTTGTTCGGCTTGCCGGCGAGTTCTGCGGCGATTCCGACCAGTTGCGGTTTCACCTCATCGCTGATGCCGGCCTCGAATGCAGCAAACGGAACGGGGCCCCCCACCGTCACCGACTTGCCTTCGCGCGTCCGATAGACGCGGAGCTGTTTCCCTTCCAAATATTAGTTTTTGACGCCGCCTAGACCGTCATCGTCATCGGTGAATGAGCCGAACGTCTCCAGTCCGGCAATCAGGCTGTTGAGCGGAAAGCTCTTACCGATCGGGGCGATAGGGCCATTGCGGTAACCGATGTACCGCTGCAGAGAATCGAGAATGGCTCGGTATTTCTGATCGGCGGCGACGTCACTCAACGAAACCAGCATGATGAAGAATGTCAACAGCAGCGACATCATGTCGCCGTAAGTGACCACCCACTCTGGGACGTCCACCGACCCATCGTCGTCTCACTTTTTACCGTGAAGTCAAGTCAGAAAACGTACCGGTGGGCTGCTCGATGAGCGGACTTACCGCAGGGCACAACCGTTTCGGCCGCATACCGCTGCCAAGATATCCCTCTGACGTGATTTCACATAATCGCCCTACGTGATCGACGACTACCCGCCACTCACGGACCACGCAACGATCCGTGTTCAACCCATCGGAGCCTGCTTGCAGACTTCTGAAGTGGAAATGGTTCGGGTGACTTGAGAATTTGACGGGGGCGTCCGTTTGCACAAACTACGGACGATGCAAAAGCCATCACGGAAGCTCTGCAGACCGCATGTCTCCACCACTCACGGCTTTGAATGAAATGCCCTCCGCTGCCACAATGACGACTTGTTAGCGATTCTCATACCGACGAAATTGATATACGATGGTCGGTGACTGATGCCTGATCTGTCCCGCTGTCAACACATTGTTTGCGGAATCCGAATATCTCTTGGACCAGAGCGCTGTTGCGATCGAACCATGAACATCTCCCGCTTGCTTTATACCGCCGCGCTGCTGCTGACGCCGTTTGCTGAAGGATTCGCCGACGACGTTTCTTTCCGCAACGAGGTGATGGCCGTGCTCTCAAAAGCGGGCTGCAACGCGGGCGTCTGTCACGGAAACAAGTTCGGCAAGGGGGGCTTCAAGCTGTCGCTGCGAGGACAGAACCCCGCGCTCGATTTCGACGCGCTTAGCCGGGACATGTCGGGACGGCGGGCCAATCCTTTGGAGCCGGAAAGCAGTTTGATCTTGCAGAAATCAATGATGCAACTGGCCCATGAGGGTGGCAGGCGGTTCGCTGCCGACTCGCCGGAGTATGAGATTCTGCGCCGCTGGATTGCCGCCGGCATGCCGAAGGACGGAGCCCAGACGGCCCGGCTCAGAAAAATCGAAGTGACTCCGACCGAAAAGGTGGTTGTCGCCCCAGATCGGCATGTACAGCTACAGGTCAAAGCGACTTTTTCCGATGGTTCGCAACGTGACCTGACGCGGTTGGCTGTTTACGACACCGCCCAACCGATTGTCGAGGTTGATGTCGACGGCGTTGTCAGGCGGCTTGCATTCGGGGAAACAACCGTGACGGTGCGGTACCTGGATCAGCAGGTTCCGGCGCGGCTGGCGTTCATTCCGGCGCGGCCTAATTTTGTCTGGAACGGTCCGAAAGCGGCAAACTTTGTCGACGAACACGTCTTCGCCAAGCTGCGCAGTCTGAGAATCAACCCGTCGCCGATCGCGGACGATTCGGTTTTTGTTCGTCGGGCTTATCTCGATCTGCTCGGTCTGCTGCCGACGGCGGGAGAAGCGCGGCAGTTCGTGACTGACCAGCGGCCGGACAAACGCGCTCGGCTCATTGACGATTTGCTGCATCGGCCGGAGTTTGCCGATTTCTGGGCGCTGAAGTGGGCCGACCTTTTACGGAACGAGGAAAAGGCACTGGACCGAAAAGGGGTTCACAACTTTCACCGCTGGATTCGACGCGGTATTGAGCACGGAAAACCGCTGGACCGATTCGTCGCGGAGTTGATCGCTTCTCGCGGCAGCACCTACACAACTCCGCCTGCGAATTATTACCGGGCCATGCGCGATCCGTTTACGCGGGCCGAGTCGACGGCCCAGTTGTTTCTGGGGGTCCGGCTGCAATGCGCGAAGTGTCACAACCATCCGTTCGACCGCTGGACGCAGGATGACTACTACAGTTGGGCCAACTTGTTTGCTCGCGTCCAATACCGAATCCTCGAAAACAATCGGCGAGACCGGATCGACAAAAACGAGTTCGACGGTGAGCAGATCGTCTACATGGCCGAAAGCGGCGAGGTCAACCACATCGTCGCCGGCAAGCCGTCCCCGCCACGATTCCTGGGTGAAGATCCTGATCGATTCGAGCCGCAACTCGACCGCCTGCAGCAACTGGCTCAATGGCTGACTCGGCCGGACAATGAGCAGTTTGCCCGCGCCCAGGTGAACCGCATCTGGTCGCAGATGATGGGACGGGGAATCGTCGATCCGGTTGATGATTTCCGATCCACCAACCCGCCCTCCCATCCCCAGTTGCTCGATGCGCTAGCCCGTGACTTTGTGGATCAGGGATTCAACCTGAGGGGCTTGATTCGTACGATAATGAACTCCCGGACGTATCAACTCTCGTCGGCCCCCAACGAGACCAACCGTGATGACGAGACGAACTATTCGCACCCCATTGCCCGCCGTCTTTCAGCCGAGCAGATGCTCGATGCCTTGAGCCGGATCACTGATATACCGATCGACTACAACGGATATCCGCTTGGCATGCGGGCCGGTCAGTTGCCGGGTGTGCGGGCGATTCGTCCTCGGGACAAACGGCCGACTCCGGGCGACCAGTTCCTTGTACTGTTCGGCAAACCGGCCCGTCTGCAGACCTGCCAATGCGAGCGATCTGAAGAAACCACCCTGGGCCAAACATTCCAGATGATCAGCGGGCCGCTGGTCAACCAATTGCTGACACGGCCGGGCAACCGGCTGGACCAACTGCTTTTATCGGGGAAGCCAGAGACAGCCATCATCGACGAACTGTACTGGACAGCACTCAGCCGCCCGCCGGTCGCGGCTGAGTTGTCGGCTGCGCTGAATCACCTTAATTCGGCCGCTCGCCGACGTGCGGCACTGGAAGACATCGCTTGGGCGCTGCTGAACGCACACGAGTTTCTGCTCCGGCGGTAGCGCGGTGCTTCTGCGTCACAGTCACGTGTTTCGCCGATCTGCGAGGACCGTTCGGACTTCGTCGGCAATTTCGTCGATGCTGCGAAGTGACTCGCCTGGAAGACATTCTAGCCGGTACCAGCCGGGTTCGGCGGCGGCTAGTTCCAGATAAAGCCCGCGAACTTTCTCCAGGTACTTCAGATCGGATTCCTGAAGATCGGCCGCTTTTTCGGTGTAAGTTCGAGTCCGTTTGCGGGCAATAAGCTGCTGGGCCTTCCGGGCGGGAAGATCGAGCAGCACCACCAGATCGGGACGCGGCAATTCGAAGATTTCGTACTCGATTGTTCGAATCCAGTCCACAAACTCGCGGCGCTGCTCGCCGGTGAGCTTTGCCCCTTGATGGGCCACGTTCGATGCGACGTACCGATCGAGCACCACCACGTCGTGCCGTCGTAGTGCCTCGCACAGCAGTTGCCGAGACTCGAAGCGGTCGCCGGCATAAAGCAGCGATACGAGAAACGGACTGACGTCGTCCAGCGCTCCGAATCGGCCGTTCAGGAAATCTCCGACCGCGTTGCCGAACAGCGTCGACGTGTATCTTGGAAAGCTGATCAGCGCGGCTGTTTCGCCTGAGTCGATCAGCGTGGCCTGCAACCGCTGGGCCTGCGTCCCTTTTCCCGATCCGTCAATACCTTCAATTGCGACCAGAAACGCCAACGGATGTTTCTTTTTTTCTAAACGACGGACAGAAGTGGGTTCGGTTCAGATTACGAGAGCCGACAACGGCATTACGAAGCGGCGAACGTTTGAGTGGCGGCCTCAACGTCGTCGACAAAGTTAAAATAGTTAATCAACCGGCTGGCTCGCATGACCTTGTCGATTTCAGGACCAACATTGCAAACGACAAGCAGCCCGCCGTCCCGGTGCAGCTTGCGGTGCAGCGAGATCATCTTGCCAAGCACCGAACTGGTCATGTAACGGACGCGCTGTAGGCTGAGGATCATTTTCCGGCATCCGAAGTGTTCGACCAGCATGAATAACTCGTGTCCCAACTGTTCGATGTTCTCGTCGTCGGTCAACATGGACAGCGTAAAGCTGACGATCAAAATGCCGTATTCTTTGCGGATTGTGATATAGATCGGCCGATAATCACCGGTAGCCACAGCCTACCTCGACTGGCTCTGCCTGAAGATGTTCTCGAAACACTTTTTGCCCCCGCCCGGTCAGAAAACCACCCACGTCGTCAGCCGTCCCGGGCAGCTCAACAGGGACGTAGCGGCGATCAATCCCGCGGACGAAACCCGTCTGCAGCTCCGACTCTCGCTCAACCAGCACTTGGAGTTCGGATCCAATCAACGTCCGATAGTACCTCATTGCGAGTTCACGTTCCAGAACAGCCAGCCGATTGCAGCGTTGTTTGCGGATTTCCGGGGGCACCTGACCCGGAAACTCCGCCGCTCGGGTCCCCCGTCGGGCGCTGAATGGAAAAATGTGTATTTTCAGAAACCTCGCTTGGCGGCAGGTTTCGAGTGTTTGCTCGAACTCCGCGTCAGTCTCGCCGGGAAAACCGACGATGACATCGGTTGTAAACGCCGGATGATCCAGGCACTCCCGCATCCGCTCGAGTTTTTCCAGAAACCGGGAAACGGAATAACGGCGGCGCATGCGGCGCAGGACCGTGTCAGCGCCGCTTTGCAGGGCCGGATGAAAATGTGGACACAAATGTTCGCAGTCGGCGGCGGCGGCAATAAAGTCGTGGTTGATCTCAGCCATTTCGAGACTCGAGAGTCGCATTCTCCACTCACCCGGAATTCGGTCGAGTTGCCGGAAAAGGTGCCATAATCGAAACGGCGGCAGACCCGATTTTCCACGGGTCATATCAACGCCGAAATGGCCGACGTGAATCCCCGTGAGCACAATCTCCTTGTAGCCATTGTCGATCAGCCGGCGAACTTCCTCTTCGATGACGTCCGGCGAGCGGCTTTGCAAGCCGGGGCGGACCTGCGGAATAATACAATAGGTGCACTTCAAAATGCAGCCGTCCTGCACCTTCACGTAGGCCCGTTTGCGGCCGTTGAAATGGCTGATGCCGCTGGGGATGTCGACGATGCCGAGTCGCTGGAGCACGTCGGGCAGCTCCCGCTTGTCGGTGACGACTTCGAACACACCGGGCAGCGCAGCAACTGCTTGAGGTTCCCGTGTGGCGTAACATCCCATGACCAGCGTTCGAGCGCCGGGATTCCGTCGCGCCAATTGTCGAATTGTCTGCCGAGATTTCGAGTCGCCCGTCGTTGTGACCGTACAGGTGTTGACGACACACAAATCAGCCGGTTCGTCCTCACCAGCTTCCCGGTAACCGTTCGCCAACAGCGCCTCTTTAACGAACTGCGTTTCGTATTGATTGACTTTGCAGCCCAGCGTTACCAGGCGACACGTACGTAGAGACATTTCGAGTGCCGTTCACAAAAGGGAACGAATTCGCCGCCAGTAAGAGCTTGGTCTCCGTGTGCCTCTCTCACTTACGATCGCAGGGGAGCGTCGAAGGACGCGTCAGTAGAAACTGGGAAATTAGTCTTTCGCAGTTCTTTTTCGGTGTCTTCGAATACGCCGATCGGGAGCGCGCGTCGTATCGCCCTTTGGCGTGCGATGTTTGCCGCTTTCAGCTTCGTGCGTCTCTGGAACATTCGGGCTGAGCATTTCCGAAATCGCTTCTTCCCATGTCGGCAAATCGCGGTAGGACGGCCTGCCGTCGTTGACTGTTTCATCTTCGTCGGTTCCGTCGTCCTCGCTGAGGTCACTTTCCGGCACGACGTCTCCTGCAGACGATTGCTCATCGCTTGGCTCTGAGGGACGTTCATCAACCGCTTCAGATTTTGGGGCCCTTCGACGCCGACGGGAAGGGCGTCGCTGTGACCCTTTCTTTGGCTGTTCCGAATCACGTCCGGGTGTTTCCACCGATTCTTCATCTCTTTCGACGGAAGGTTTCTCTTCAGCCTCGGCTTGCTCGATCTCAGCTGGCGGTTCGCCGCTTTCTTCGTCCATAACTCCTCGACCAAACTCGTCCCCTTCCGTAGAGCGGGGGCGCCGGCGTTTCCTACGCCTCCGTCTTTTCTTCTGGGTAACTTGCTCCTCGTCTTGGGCCGAAGCCGGCGGTTCAGCCTCTTCGACGGCGGTCTCAGCGCCCGATTTGTCAACGTCTCCGCGACTGGACGGGGGACCGGATTTCGGTGGGGCTGGCAATTCCTCGTCCACGTCATCCAGCAGCCCGGCACCGAAATCGGAATTTTCAACGTATTCCTCCCGAAAGTCGGCGGCCGAAGTAGACGCGTCTACGGCAAGGTACTCACGGCTGGTTGAGGGGGCTTCGCGAGGCGGACGGCGTTGACGTCCGTGGCGGTCACCGGAAGACATGCCCTCATGGGTCGTCTGCTTGCTTTCAGAGACCTCGTCGTCCCAGGTCCAGTCTTTCAACACATCCCAAAAGCTATCTGATTCTGGCCCCCCCCCTAAATCGACGCCATCTTGTTCCGGCTGTTCCTCAGGGGTCGCTTCTTCAAGCGATTCAGACTGTTCCCCTTCAGATGTCACGGCTGCGGCTTCCGCTGGAACCGTTTCTTCAGACGTGACTGGCTTCTCGGGATGCGAGCGATCTTCGGCAGCGTCTTCCGCATCAGCGATTTTGTTCACCACTGTCGGAGGTTGCTCCGGTGTCGCGGCACCAGCCGACGATCCCAGTTGACCGAAGTCGATCCCAAACAGGTTCTCGGCCAGTTTTTCCCACGAATCTTCTTCCCCGGACGAGCCGGCGCTTTTCGGTTCGGTAACCATAGGCTGAAATTAGCGACAACACCTTCCGTTTGCAAGACCTGACTCCGTCCGGCGGAGAGAGAGGAGAGAGAGAAAAACATTCCTCTCCCCATATCCTCCTCTTCCTCTTGTGCAGGACCGGGCTGACATCAAAACTTACTCGACGCACGGCAAAAGATTAGGAAAAATGGGTGGTCAAAGTGGGGCGGAACTCGCTACGCTCATAGGAAGCGCCCGCGCCGGGTGGAGTGACGACCATTTGGCTCTGACGCGGCTGATCAACCGCCAAACACTCCGTCGGGGGCAAAGGTGCTGACGAGCAAATCGTCGTTGAATCAAAAATTGTAGGGGAAAATTGTAGGGAACTCTGCTCGGGCCGTGTAAAACCAACCGGGCGCACTCCGCCGACAAACCGTGGTTGAGTTCCACGCATAAATAAGTTGGTCAATCTCAGTGCCCGAATCCGAAGCTCGAAATCCGAAACAAATTCAAAATTCGAAGCTCAAATGTCAAAAACCTCAGTCTATTGAGGGTTTTTGACATTGGTGTTTTAAAGTTGTTTCGAATTTCGTTTTTCCGACCTTGTGAAATTGGTCAACTTATCTTTTAACTGCGCAGAATCTTAGGGCTGGGAGCCGTGCATGACGCTGGCCGAATTGCTCGAATCTACGTTTCGTGCCGACCTTCGATATCGGGGCGTTGCCTACCTGAAGGCAGAGCGTGTCTCGATCACGCGGGTCACTGCAGACCATGTTTTCGGCGTCGTCCGGGACGGCGTACACTATCAGACGCAGCTCAGTCGCCAGAACGGCGAGCTGAAGATGTACTGCAACTGCGCGCGGACTCAAAAATTCGGCGTTTGTAAGCATTTATGGGCGACTGTTTTGGCGGTTGAGGAACAAGGCTACCTGACCGGTCCGCCCAGACCAGGGTACATCCCGCCTTTCGTCACCCTCAGCGACTGGCCCGCGCGTGACGAAATCGAGTGGGATGAAGATTCGGAAATTGGCGTATTGCCCCCACCTGAGAAGAAGAAAACGCCGAGCGAAGAAACGCATGCTGGTCCACCTCTGAGGCAGTGGGAAGCGCTTCTGGAAGAACTGCGCCGCGAAATGCAACAGAACGAACTGGCGACTCCCACCGTCGAACGCGAACGAGAAATTTTCTACGAAATCGACATAGCCGCCAGCCGCTCTGCCGGCCAGCTTGTCATTCAGACGTCGCAGCGACAGCGACGCGCTAACGGACAGTGGGGCAAGCTGAAACCTCTGAAAATGCGTCCCGGCCACCTGGAAGAGGTGACCAACGAAGACGATCTCACGATTCTTGCGTACCTGGCCGGAGGGACCCCGGAACGGACAAACTGGTACGCTCAGCAGGATGTGACTCAATCGCTCATCTCCCGCTACCGTCTCTCAGCCGAGCTGTGTCAACGGATTCTGCCTTTGATGTGCAACACCGGTCGAGTGCGATTTTGGGAAGCTGTCGAGCACTCCAACACGGCCTTGGCGTGGGATGACGGGCCTGCCTGGGAGCTGACCCTTTCGGTGGAATTGGAGCAGGAATCGAGCCAATGGCGTTTGGTCGGTCGCCTTCGACGCGATAATCAAACGCTCTCCACGGACGACACCAAGTTGTTGTTCCCCGGTGGTCTGGTGCTCACAAAAACACACATCGCCCGTTTTCAGGACTTCGGCGCCTTCGAGTGGGTCTCGTTGGTGGAGCGGAATGGACCAATCACGATCCCGGACGGACAGGAGCATGAGTTCGTCGATCGGCTGCTCGACATGCCGACATTGCCCCGCTTAGAGTTACCCGACGAACTGCAACTGGACGAGGTATCCTGCCGACCGGTTCCGCAACTTGAAGTCCGCTCGCCTCGGGGCAAACGCTGGCATCAGGAACGGCTGCAGGGACAGGTGAAATTCAATTATCTGGGCACGTTAGTCCCCGGATCGAGTACTCGGTGGGCCATCGTGCAGCGCGGTGAAGGACGCTGCATCATTCGCGACCGGGCCTTCGAAGAGCAGGCCTGGGCGAAACTGCAGGAATTGGGTTTTCGGAGGCTTTTGGACCAGCGGCGGGGCGGACACGATGTCGAGATCGCGGCACGTGACCTCGGTTCGGCCGTCCGCGGGCTGGTCGCAGAAGGGTGGCAAGTCCGTGCGGACGGACAGCAGGTCCATCAACCCGGAGAGCTGAAATTTCGCATCAAATCGGGGATCGACTGGTTCGATTTGCACGCAGAGGTCGATTTCCAGGGGCGCAGCGTCAATTTCCCTGAACTGCTTTCCGCATTGGCGCGAGGGGACAGCACCGTACGCCTCGATGACGGTTCGCTGGGAATTCTACTGGAAGAATGGGCGAAGAAATACGGGCCGCTCTGCGGTCTAGGCGTCGCAGACGGCGATCACGTCCGCTTCAGCTACAACCAAGTTGCGCTTCTGGACGCGCTGCTGATGTCGCAGGATTCGGTCGACTACGACGCCAAGTTCGACGAGCTGCGACACAAATTCAGTTCCTTCACCGGGATCGAGTCGGTCGATGAACCGGCTGGGTTCCAGGGAGAACTTAGGCGTTACCAGCGCGACGGTCTCGGCTGGCTGGAATTCCTACAGGACTTTCAATTTGGCGGCTGTCTGGCCGACGATATGGGACTCGGCAAAACCGTGCAAATGCTGGCGCTGTTGCTGGATCGTCGTCAGAAGCGGAAAAAGCACATCCCATCGTTGATCGTGGTTCCGAAATCTCTGCTCTTCAATTGGAGAAAGGAGTGCGCACGGTTTACTCCCATGTTGCAGGTGATGGAGTACTCGGGAATAGACCGTGAAAAACTCCGAAATGATTTCCAGAAATATGATCTGGTGCTGGCCACCTACGGCACACTTCGGCGTGACATCTTAGAGCTGAAAGAGACGCTTTTCGACTATGTCGTGCTTGACGAGGCCCAGACCATCAAAAACGCCGGCTCGCAGGTGGCGAAAGCGGCGCGGTTGCTGACGGCGAATTTCCGCGTGGCAATGTCCGGCACCCCGGTCGAAAATCATCTTGGCGATTTGTGGTCGATCTTCGAGTTTCTCAATCCCGGAATGCTCGGACGCAGCTCGATGTTCAAAAACTTCGAGACCGATGCCGACGACGAGCAGCAGTCTCGACAGCTACTGGCTCGGGGGCTTCAGCCGTTCATTCTCCGCCGCACCAAAGCCGAAGTGGCCAGCGAGTTACCTAAAAAGATCGAACAGACCATCTATTGCGAAATGAACGAGCAGCAGCAGAGCATCTACGAAGAACTGCGCAACCACTACCGCGATTCACTGTTGGGTCTGGTTGAGCAGCAGGGACTGGCGAAGTCGAAAATGCACGTACTCGAAGCGTTGCTGCGACTACGGCAGGCAGCATGCCATCCAGGCCTGCTGGATCGGGCCAGTCAGGACGAATCGTGTGCCAAGCTCGACGTGCTCTGCCCGCAGATCCAAGAACTTCTCTCCGAAGGTCATAAAGCCCTGGTCTTCTCGCAGTTTACCAGCATGCTGGCGATAATCAAACGGCATCTCGACGCACGGAACATTGTCTACGAGTATCTCGACGGCCGAACTCGCAACCGAGAGGACCATATCGAGCGATTTCAGAATGATCCCGATTGCGGCGTATTTCTGATCAGCCTCAAAGCCGGTGGACTGGGACTGAATTTGACGGCGGCTGATTACGTCTTTCTGTTCGATCCGTGGTGGAACCCAGCCGTCGAATCTCAGGCCATCGACCGTGCCCACCGCGTGGGGCAAACGCGGCGGGTCGTCGCCTACCGCTTAATCTGTCGCGGAACCGTTGAGGAAAAAATTTCCGAATTGCAAGATAAAAAGCGATCACTTGCCGACACCATTCTCACAGCGGACAACCGCCTGCTGAAGGGACTTTCTGCCGACGATCTGCAGATGTTGCTGTCATAGCGACGAGTCATACCCGCTGAAAATTCACCGCCGGGTCGACCAGACAAACCAAGTTCTCTTCGTCTGGATGGCCGGAAGGCCACAAGCAGCGGCAACTCGTCATCGAAGTCTCGTGTCGATCGCACACTAGAGGCTCTACGGCCTCGCCACCTAGACAATATTATCTGGACCACCCGCGCACCAATCAGACGAATCGCAATCGTCGCACGCGGCGCTCCGACCACGGTAACAGATGCGCGCCTTGTCTCCGCTGCGCTTCAGGCGGTCATGTGTGTCACCTAACAGACTTCGATGTCGTTGGTCAGCGAAACCACATCCTCAACGGCATCGAGAGCAGCGTGAGTTGCTAACTGCTTGTTGTAATAGGTGGTCGTTCGCCCCGAGAGGACGACCTCCTCGTTGTGGACGTCCACGCGCAGCCCGCGAATCATGCCGCCTGTTCTCGATTGCACAAATTTCTCAATGGTCTCTGAAAACGCCTGCGGCGACGTCGAACAAGTATGCAGCTTCATGATTTTCCTCCCTGAGCGACATGCCGTACCACAATTCTCTTGACTGATGATTAGTAGGATCCTCGTACTGATGATGCTTCCCTGCCGACGCTTTACGCTGCGGCGGTTCCCGCTTCGACAGCATGCAGACGTAGCTAGGGCGCAACAGCCCGTCGGGGCGATAAGCGCTCGGCCTACAGCAAAGACCGGTTGACATCAGACGATTCCTCCGTGTGTCGTCAAGCACTAACTTTCCTGTGTGTCAAACTGCTTAACTCATCCTGAATTCCTCTCCTCCTGCTAACTCCTCAATCCCGCCGGTTCCTAGACAATCACTGTCAAGCACGATGTCTCATGCGAGAATAACTCAGCGGCTGCCGCCTCCATTACGACCGCTGAAACTCTCCTGTGGGAACCGTGCGGAGATGCACTTTAGTCGAATGGCACAAAATCGTCAAATGTTTTCAGGCCTGCCGATGACACTTTGTCAAGAAAAAAAGCCTCGTCAGCAGAATCTGTGGTTAGGTTCAGGCTCCGGAAGGTGTTCCAGGTTGTGGTACAAGGCGAATCCGATCGCTTCGTATCTGGATGTGGTCTTCACCGAACGTTTCATCACGGACCCAGTGCTCTTTGTTTTCGATGCCCCAGTGGCCACGCCACCATTCGAACAGGCGGGCGGCATTTGAAACCAAGTCAATGCCAAGTCGCCGGCACTTGAGCGCGGAGCCATTAGGCGATTGATTTGAATCCACGTGCTCCACATAACGTCGCACACACAACTCCGGCCAGCATGGCCGTCAAAGGATGGCGTTGTCCCTGACGCCTCGAGGGTCGGAGACCTGTTCGAGTGCGGCAAATACCTGTAAACGTCGGAGAGGAAGTGCGGCGGGTGGCGGAGAGGAGGTGCGACACCATGACCAGATTAAAGCCCGCCGAGTGGCGGGTGTCAATTCCCCTACTTTCGTTTGCGAGTGGATTGCCGTCGTTTGAGACGGCCCTTTGATTCGCGAAGCCGGTAGCTTTCACCGTT
>Ga0310123_10002061_pt1 | contig 16219 bp, 11 predicted proteins | sample CB6_AW_1057_MG_FD_203505 | JGI IMG/M metagenome (GOLD analysis project Ga0310123, IMG submission 203505) | Marine microbial communities from Western Arctic Ocean, Canada - CB6_AW_1057 | ecosystem: Environmental > Aquatic > Marine > Oceanic | place: Canada: Western Arctic Ocean | collected... | reverse complement strand
TTTTCTTTTTTTTACTAATGGATTAACTATTAATGGGGCCATAGCTCAGCTGGCTAGAGTGCTTGACTGGCAGTCAAGAGGTCGAGGGTTCGACTCCCTCTGGCTCCACTGTTTAAACCCATTATTAGAGGGTTTTTCTTTAGATACCTTTCATTTACTTATCCATAAAGATATAAAATCTTGGCACTTATTTGGCACCTTTTGATTAATCAATCTTTTTTCAATAAATGTACAGGCATTTAAGGTTGGGTATTAATGTAGAAAAATTCAAAAGTGGAGTGGGGTTAGTGGGGTTTTTTGTTTAGTTGCAATAATCTCTTATTAAAATTTGTTTTCGTATTCTTCTATTTTTTTCCAAATATCAATAAGTTCTTTCACTCCTTCTTTTCCAAGTTCTGTATTTGCAAATAAAATTTTTCCAATCTTAGTTTCTGAATTAAAAAACATAAGAGTAGTTACTCCAGGGTCTCCACCTGTATGACCAATTTGCCCTTTTTTTGACATCCCCATAAAAACCCCCATATTGTATTCATCATTGTAAGTGTTTTCATTCCTACTTAAATGAATGTTGTCATTAAGTTTTGGGTTATAGAGTTCTTTAAAGCTATTACTATTGAGGATTACCCCGTTTCCATTGTAGCCAGAAATTAATTCAATAAGATACTTTCCCAAGTCATTTGATGAAGTCATCAATCCACCATCTGGATAATTAACCAATTGATAAAAAGCTAATTCTGTTTCTTTATTTGCATATAGTTTTGAATGATTTGAGAAATTTACTTCACTGAAAAGCCAGCCTGTATTAGACATTTTAAGCGGTTTAAAAATGTGTTCTCTTGTAAATTTATTAAAAGGTTTACCTACAGCATTTTCTAAGACCAAAGCCGCTAATCCTGCACCAATATTTGAATACTCAAACAATGTTCCTGGTTCCTTTTTTAGAAAAACATTTTTCTTGTACCATTCTCCCTCTTCACTTAATACCTTCTTTAAAAATTGCTCATACTTCATCATTTCATTAGAAGGAAGGAAATTGCTATTTATATGTTTGTTTTTATTATTCACTTCTTTCAAAACATATCCATTTTTTCCATATCTCGATGGGTCTATTATACTTGAAGTATGTGTTGCTAAATGTCGAATTGTTATAGCAGTATTTGGAAATCTTGGATTTATGACATTAAAAGGTAAATAGTTATTTATGGGGTCATCTAGATTGAGTTTACCCAATTCTTGTGCTTTTAATAGTGCGATGCCTATTAAGGTTTTAGATATTGAAGCAATGTTTTGAATTGTATTTTCTGTATAATCCTTATTTTCAAGTTTATCAGAATAACCGAACCCTTTTGAATACAATATTTTGTCTTGATTTACAATTGCAACTGAAAATCCAATAATATAATTTTTTGAATAGATGTGTAGTAAATCTTTTGTTAGTTGCTCGCCAATCGAATTACTAGTTTGTCCGTAACTTTGGATGTACAAAACATTCAACAATATGACAATAAACTTTTTCATTGGTTAATGGATTTGTCATAATTATTTAATTAGACTTGCGAACTTACAAACATCTAATCAAAATTCAAAAAGGGAGTGGGGTTAGTGGGGTTTTTATTTACAATGGTCATCCCATATGATTTCTTCAGCACCCTTATGTCCCATTTTTGCTGCTATTTTGTAGTCTGCACAAGCACCGTTTCTATCATTTATAATTTCTTTTACAACACCTCTATTGAAATAAGCATAAACAAAATTAGGATTAAGTTCAATGGATTTAGTAAAGTCAGTTATAGCACCATTATAGTCACCATTATTGTGTTTTTTGAGACCACTATTATAGTATTCTTTCCACGTTTGACTAAAATTAGTACAACTAAATACAAAAAATATGAATATAAAGTACCATTTCATACTTTCAATCTACAACTATCCAAGAAAAATTCAAAAGGGGAGTGGGGTTAGAGTTAAGAAAATTCTATACTATAGGCATATCTTCTTCTTTTAATTCAGCAATCTCCAGACCGCGTTCATTATTTTTTCTATCTCGATTCCGTTCGATAAGAGTTGCAGGTTTTTTTATTAAAATATGGCCTTGTTCTCTATAGCTCCTTTCTTCTGCAATCTGAATGCTCCTATTCGGGTGGAATAGGAACTGGATCCTTTTTTTAAGTAATCGCCAACATACCAAATAGTCAGATCATCTGAAGGGTCCATTGCTGTTTGCGTATAATCTTCCCATCTCAGGGTATTGGTTTGTGAAGCTTCTCCATCAACAAGGACTGCTTCTTTGAGGGTCATGGTACCCAGGGTATCACCGGCAAGCCTTCCTGTGAAACGTTGTCCGGGAAATAAGTCCTGACTGGAAATTGAATAACCAATGCCTATATTACCCATTCGATCCATTGCCGGGCTTGGAAGCCAGCGGTATAAACTGTCAGGAGCAAATGTCCCCTGCTGAAAAAGCGTAATGTCCTGATGATCATCAAGTCGAAATTCATACCATCTGATTCCACCACCACCGAGTGATGTTTTAACAGAATGAACCGCAACAATCGATTGTTGTTCACCAATTCTCCGGTAAATAACCCTTGACATAATTTTGTCACCTTGGGTATCAAGTTTCTGATCAGTCCCGGGTTGTGGTACCGATTTTTTTAACTGTCCGTCACCCTGATAATGATATTCGGTAACTTCGATTTTCTTCGGTCCTTCGAGGATGCTTAGCTCAGGGTTTGTCCAATCAGGTTTAATTTTCCATGCATAAATACCATCGTCTGTAAAAATATTATTTAACTGTGACCCACCTGTTGCCAGCATAATATTTGCCGCACCATTGGGAGGAAGCTGGTAGCCATCTATGTCGGCATTGTTAAGGAAATTAACATCATCAATGATAAAACTAAGTTCTTTTGCCGGATTACCCTTAAGCATTTCTTCTCTTTCAACAACACTTGCATGTTTTTGGATTATATTATCACCCGTACTGGTTGGAACATAATATCCATCAGGCCATATAGCCGGCCTTGGATAATCAGGGAAGAGTGGCCTTGCAAATTCATAACGATAGTAAGATCCGAAAGGATCCGGTCCGGTGCTTATTGCATAACACATGCAATATGATCCTCCTTCAGGGTTTTGAGATTTCCGCCTTATTCTTCGTAAGGAATCTTTCTCAGCTAATTCCAAAAGTGTAGGTTTGTCAGGTATAAAAAGTGTTTCTGCTTGTCCAGGTTGTCCTGACCTTCCTGGAATATTTAATGTTGCAGGTTCTCCGTTTTTACCTGCTGGGGGCTCATAATCTCGGGGGGCTAATCGCGTGAAAATTGGCATCACAATGAGCCACCGGTCAGCCAACTGATCATAACGAACAACTGCATCTCCATTATTTAACTGCTCACAAGGTCCTCCAAACCCCCTGAACACATTTTTTGTTTCAACAGGGCCGTATAAAACCTGCCCACTCACGTCATATTTCACTCCCTTTTTACTAAATATTGCCATTCGCGAATTAACTATTTGTACGATATGATCACGTCCTACTGCAAGTGAATTATCTGAGGGATTCCGATAGCTTGCTTGACCTTGCGGTCCTTTGAAACCATAACCCAAACCATCGAAACTTGCCACTATTTCTGCAGGTGGGCGTGAACCTTGATTTGTTTGTTCAATATTTTCGGTAGGATTTGGTTTACCTAAGTCGTTCATTAAAGCAAATGCCAAATTTTGGTTATCAATAAACATACTATCGATTAGAGAGCTAATAACCTGCGATGTATCGTTCTTTAAAGACTTGCTAATAATGAGATTCGACTGACTAAATAAGTTGAGGCTTAGGAGTGAAATAAGGGAAAATAATAGATATTTCATCGATTTCTATTTTATGGTTCTGTAAATGTATAAAAAGTCTATATAATATCGGTTTTCTATTTGGGTGTGGTCTTTGTATAATGGGGTATAATAGTAAGGTTCTAGGTATCTGAAGTTTATAAAATCTTATTTTATTATATTTAAAATATGAAAAAAATTATTTTATTACTCCTAGCATATTTTCCTGTATTATCTCAAGATTATAAAGTGCCACCTGATGTTATTATATCACTAATTGATGCAGACCCTCAACCGACAATAAGTTTAACAAGAGAAGGTGATTTAGCTTTAGTTTTATTTAGAGATGGTTACCGGTCTATAGATGAACTTGCAAAAGATGAGCTTAGAATTGCTGGAACTCGATTAGATCCTGTGAGGTACACTTCTTCAAGAATGACATATTATAAGTCCTTCTCATTAATTGATATTAAGTCTGGTGATAACATTTCATTAGAATTTCCTGTAGATGGAAAATTCTCATTTTTTCAATGGTCTCCTGATGAAGAAAAAGTAGCTTATGCAAATACTACTGATAAGGGAGTTGAGTTATGGGTATTAGATATAAAATCAAAAAAATCTCAAAAAGTATCGCAGAGATATATAAATGACATACTTAACAGCCCATTCCAGTGGTTTAATTCAAGTAATGAAATTCTTGCAAGTCTACGTTGTAATATAGAAAAACCTAATATTAGTTCTGTTCCTACAGGACCTATAATACAAGAGACAACAAACCAAAACGCACCTTCAAGGACTTACCAAGATCTTATTAAAAATAAAAATGATGAGATCCTCTTTGAGCATTATGCTTGTGTTGAACTTCATAAGATAACATTAAATGGCTCTTCTGAGATGATTCAAGAGGGAATGATTAAAGATTATGATCTTTCTCCTGACCAAAATTATTTGTTAACAAAAATAATCAATAAACCTTTTTCATATCTAGTGCCATATTACAGGTTTCCTTACATTGTATCAACAAAAAATCTTGATAATAACTCGATAGAAATTATTGCAAATATCCCAATTGATGAAGTTAGACCTAAGGGTTTTGATGCTACAAGGGAAGGAATTAGATCAGTATCTTGGAGGAATGACCTTGGTAGCGAACTTTACTGGGTTGAGGCAAATGATGGAGGTGATCCTAAGATTAAGACTGATCATAGAGATATTGTCTATACCTTATCAAGTCCATTTAACACAGAGAAGAAGGAATTTGTCAGGACTAAACTTAGGTTTAGAAATATAATATGGGGAATCGGGGATGAAGCAATTATGGGAGAGAGATTATGGAAAAATAGAAATGAGATTACTTCACTTTTGGATACTGACTCAAGGAGTGTAAAAAAAGTATTATTTGATAGACAGTATGATGATATTTATTCTGATCCAGGGGCCCCAGTACTATCACCTAACATATTTAATAGAAACGTAGTAGATATTAAGAAAAACTCATTCTATATGATAGGTCAAGGTGGTTCACCTGAAGGATATAGGCCTTTTCTAAGCCAGTTTAATTTAAAAACTCTTGAGAGTAAGATTCTCTTCAGATCTGAAGCTCCTTACTATGAGAGACCATTAAAACTTACTGGTAGCGATTCGAAGACTTTAATAACTTCTAGAGAATCTAAATCTGATAACCCCAACTACTTTATCAGAAATTTAAATTCAAAAAACATTAAGCAGATTACATATTTTGAGAATCCTTATAAAAAGTTAGAACATCTAAAGAAAGAGGTTATTAACTATAAGAGAGATGACGGCATAGACCTAAGTTCCGTTGTTTACACATTAGAATTATATGATCCAGTTAAGGAGGGAAGACTTCCTGTCCTCATATGGGCATACCCAAGAGAGTACACATCCAAAAAGGTTGCGAGTCAGGTTAGAACCTCACCTTATAGGTTTACCAGAATAAGTTATGGTTCTCCAATTTTCTGGGCATTAAGGGGATATGCTGTCATGGCAAGCACGGAGATGCCAATAGTTGGATTTGATGGCGATCAGCCAAATGATTCTTTCAGAGACCAGTTGGTGATGAATGCAAAGGCAGCTATTGATAAAATTTCAGATATGGGTATTGGAGATAGAGACAGAGTAGGAGTTGGAGGGCATTCTTACGGTGCCTTTATGACTGCTAATCTACTCGCTCACTCAGATTTATTTGCTGCTGGAATTGCTAGAAGTGGTGCTTATAATAGGACTCTGACCCCTTTTGGATTCCAGAGAGAGGAGAGGACGTACTGGGAGGCCCCTGAATTATATAATTACATGTCACCTTTCATGCACGCAGATAAAGTTAACGAGCCATTGCTATTAATTCATGGTGAAGAAGATAACAACTCTGGTACTTTCCCTGTACAGAGCGTAAGGTTTTTTAATGCGATAAAGGGCCACGGAGGGACGTCAAAGTTGGTGATGCTACCAAAAGAAAGCCACGGGTACAGGGCAAAAGAGTCAATATTACATATGCTTTACGAGATGGACTCCTGGCTAGAGAGATATGTGAAAAACAAGAATGTAAAACCTGATAATGTGAAACTGAAAATTAACTAAAGAATTTAAAATTAATTAACCTAAACCTACCAAAGATGAGCCTTTTAATCTATTATTGATTTAAGCTTTCTTTGAAGGTATTTTTTCTTAAAATATTTCCAGCCTTAATATTTTTAAATTCTTCATTATCAATTGCCAACTGTCCATTAACAATAACATAATAAATACCTTCTGGATATTGATGTGGAAAATCAAAAGTAGATTTATCAATAATGGTATTCTGATTAAAAATAGTAATATCTGCTTTCATGTCTTCTTTAATTATCCCACGATCTCTTAATCCAAATGTCTGAGCTGGTAAAAATGTCATTTTATAAATTGCATTTGATAAAGAAAGTATCTTTTTTTCTCTCACATAGTATCCCAGAACTCTTGGGAAAGTACCATACCATCTAGGATGAGGATGGCCATCACCAGGTTGAACAAGTCTCCCATCAGAAGCAATCATGGTTTGTGGATGTCGCATGATATTTTCAACATCATTCTCATCCATAGCATGAAAAACACAAGATGCTCCCCCATTTAATTGTGCTTCAATCACAAGCTCTGCACCATTTTCTAAATTAGGATCTAATCCTTTTATCTCACACCAATACTTTAAAGTTTTTCCTTCAAGTTCTTTCATCCATTCTACTTTTGCAAATTGTACTCTATCTAAATCACCACCTCCTCTATCATTTAAAAGATTAAAAATTATTCCCGATCTTATACTGTCTTTAAGTTTGGGGTTTGAAATACGCTTAATAAATTCTTTTTGACCACCAGCTCTTGCCCAGGTCGGTATTAAAACTGAGATTCCTGTATAACTTGCATCATAAGGGTATTGATCTATAGCTATATTTAAACCTACCATTCTAGCAGAATCTACCAAATCAAGGGTTTTATTACTTTTCCCCCACATAGGTTTACCAATCAGTTTATGATGTGTTAAAACCACAGGGATATTTGCTTCTTTTGAAATGTTAATAGCTTCTTGAACTGCAGAAATTACATTTAAACCTTCATCTCGTAAATGAGAAGTATAAATTCCACCCTTTTTTGAAGCTTCTTTAGATAATGATATCACTTCATCTATTTGTGAAAAATTTCCTGGTAAATATTTTAAACCTGTTGATATTCCAAATGCACCTTCATCCATCCCCATGATAATTTGTTGTTTCATTTTATCTAATTCCTCAGAGGAGGGAGTTCTATTTTCTAATCCCATAATATTTTTTCTTACTGTATTATGTCCGATTAAATAACCTACATTCATGCCCACACCAATTTTTTTTAATGAGTCTAAATATTTTCCAAAAGGCCATGGACTGGATCCATCAGGACCTCCAATACTTGTTGTTACACCTTGTCTTATATGACTTTCACAGTTTGATAATCTCATAAGAGGTTCTAGATGTGTATGAACATCTATAAATCCAGGAGCAACAACTAAGCCCTTAGCATTGATAACACGCTTAGCTTTTGCATTATTTAAATATCCAATCTTTACTATGAAATCATCTTTGATTGCTATGTCGATTATAACACCTTCTGAACCTGTTCCATCATAAACTTCCCCTTCTTTAATAATAAGATCATAAATTAAAGTTTGATTACAACTTAAACAGATAATTAAACCTAAAATTATTTTACATAATTTATTAAAACTCAAAATAAAAAAGGGTTTTAACAGTCTCTTCATATATTCAATCTACAATTATTACTATTATATTTACTAAATAATGATAAATAGTTTTGTTGAAATTAAATGAAAAATTATCTCTTCCAACTAGTAATTTTTAGCTTATTATTGCTCGGGTTATATCAATGCAAATCGGGTGAAACTTATAAGAAAGGATCCAAAGAACATATTAGAAATGTGACCATTAAAATTGATGATAATGCTTTATTAGAAGCTGATGAGGATCATAAAGACTGGATTACTTACGGACTTAACTATAGTGAAGATAGATATAGTAAGTTGAAAGAAATAAATAAAAAAAACATTGACAAGTTGAGTCTACATTGGGCTATCCAACTTGGTACAAAACGAGGTATCCAAGCAACTCCAATAGTTGTTGACGGTATTATGTTTTTCACAGGTCCGTGGAGTACGGTATATGCAGTTGATGCTAGAAAAGGATCAATCATTTGGAAGTATGATCCAGAAGTACCACGTGAAAAAGCACTAAATCTATGCTGTGGAGTAGTAAATAGAGGAGTAGCTCTTTACAAAGGTGCTATAATATTAGGTACTTTGGATGGTCGTCTTATATCTCTAGATGCTGTAAATGGAACACTCAAATGGAGTGTAATGACCGTTTCAGATAAAGATGGGTACAGATACTCCATAACTGGAGCACCAAGAATCGTTAAGGGGAATGTTATTATAGGTAATGGAGGTGCAGAATATAAAGCTAGAGGTTATGTAACAGCATATAATGCAGAAACTGGGGAAAAAGCATGGAGATTTTATACCGTTCCTGGAAATCCTAATAATCCTTATGAACATCCTGATCTTGAAACTGCAGCTAATACTTGGACTGGAGAGTGGTGGAAACAAGGTGGTGGTGGAACGGTATGGGATGCAATTGTCTATGATCAAGAATTAGATCAACTATATATTGGAGTTGGAAATGGAACTCACTGGGATAGAAAAATAAGAAGCCCAGAAGGTGGTGACAACCTATACTTATCTAGTATCGTTGCATTGAATCCTGATGATGGTTCATACTTATGGCACTACCAAACAACCCCAGGAGATACATGGGATTATACAGCAACACAACCTATTATTTTAACAGATCTATCAATTGATAAAACAACAAAGAAAGTTCTGATTCAAGCACCAAAAAATGGTTTCTTTTATGTTATCGATCGTACAAATGGAGAACTTGTTTCTGCACAAGCTTATACTTATATGAACTGGGCTAAAGGAATCGATAATAATGGCCGCCCTATTGAAGTTGAGGGTGCTCGTTATGATGATAAAAAGGTCCATTGGATTACACCTAGTTCCCACGGAGGACATAATTGGCATCCTATGTCATACAGTCACAATACTGGCTATGTATACATTCCTAGTTTAAAACGTTCAGGAAAATATTACTATGACCCAGAGAAAGTATTTGTTTCACCTGATAGACCGTCAAGTGGAATGGGATATAATACAAGCATTCCTTCGAAGCTCTACCTACCAACTGTATATGATCAACATCCAGATGCACCAAAACCTGGAACATCTAAAGGTAGGTTAATAGCATGGGATCCGGTTCGGCAAAAAGAAGTTTGGGGAATCGACCAAGTATTTCATTACAATGGTGGTTTGTTATCAACTGCAACTAACCTTCTATTTCAGGGAGATGCGGAAGGTAATTTCATTGCCAGAGATGCAGAGTATGGTAAAGAACTTTGGAGATTTGATGTTCGCTCTGGAGTAAATGCACCTCCAATAACATACTTAGTAGATGGAGAGCAATATATAACTATTGCTGTAGGATGGGGCGGTGCTCAAGGACAAGGTGCAAAAGTTGTTGATAGAATTCACCCTGGTACAATCTATACTTTTAAGTTAAATGGCAATGCTTCTCCTCCAAAAAAATTTCCATCTCTAAAAAAACAATACACATTACTAGAAACTGAGGATACTCCTATTACGATAGGTAAAGGTTATAACTTATTTCAAAAAAATTGTAGTGGCTGTCACTTTGGAACAGGCAGTGGTAGTGGATCTATTCCAGATTTAACTATGTCACAGGATAGAATCTATGAAAACTATGATGAAATTATCTTAGGAGGTAAACTAGCTTCTCAGGGTATGCCAAATTTTAAAAATAAACTTACCAAAAATGATGTAGATAAAATCAAAGCTTATATCCTCTTTACTGCTAAATCTTTGCGTGAAAATCCAATGCAATATAGAGAGACTCTTACAAATTATCAGAAAATCGCAGATCAAGTTAAAAGCTTGAAATAGAATTCTATAGATAGTAAAAAATGCATATAATATTTGTACGGCATTTGTACGGTGAAATTCAAATTATTGCAAATACATGAAATAACATGAAAGATGATTTATCCTTTAAAATCTTTGTTATTATTGCATTTAAAGCATGTTAGTTCTATTTAAAGAATTTTAAAAGGAATTGAAAAGAGAGTGTTTTGCATGATTTGTATTCCCTCTGGCTCCACTGTTTTTTCACTTATAACTCCCTGAAAACAAACTTTTTACAAGTTTGTAAACAGTTTCTTCTCAGCAACCTATACAAGTTAAATATATTGAAATATTCGATAACTTAAGAATCAACTGCCAGTTTTTTGACAGTAAACAGAAATTTCAAAAAAATGTTGAGCCTTTTAATTAGAATACCAAAAAAGTTGTTTTAAATATCGGTTTTCTATTTAGGGTGGGTCTTTGTATAATGGGGTATAATAGTAAGGTTCTAGGTATCTGAATTAAAAAGAAGATATGCCCTATGGTTTAATTATTCTGAAACTGGGTTATGAGGAATCATCGATTTTTAAACAAGGACGACCTATAGGACGACTAAAATAAGCTTAGTATTGGGTGATTTTAATAAAATGCTTGTTCTAATTTTTTTCCTATCTTATCAATGAATGTTTGAGTCCCGTCTATCCCGCAAATACCTTTTTGATTATATTATCATTATCATTATCTTTATGAGTATGATTAAAAAAATCTTTCTTTTTATAATACCAATACTTATTATATTTTCATGTGAGATTGAAGAACCAATTCCTACCTATAAACTTGTTACCTCTGTAAATCCAACTGAAGGAGGAACGGTAAGTCCATCTTCTGGTACTTTTGAAGAAAATTCATCTGTAAGCATTACTGCTACTCCAGGTCCAGAATATCTTTTCTTAGGATGGTCAGGATCAATCACATCTAACGATAACCCACTTAGTGTAGTTATGAATAGTGATAAATCACTTACTGCCACTTTCACAAAAAGACAATATCCTCTAACCATTACAATTGAAGGAGAAGGTACTGTAAGTGAAACTTCAGAAAATTATGAATTAGGGGAAAAAGTAACTCTAACAGCTATACCAAATGAAGGTTGGACTTTTGAAGAATGGAAAGGAGATGTTACAAGCACAGAAAATCCAATAGAGGTAACTATTGATGGTCCTAAAGCGATAACAGTAGTTTTTAAAAAACCAGGAACTTTCTCAAGTTCTTCTTTAGTTGGTCAGTGGATATTTAACGAATATACTGGAAGTGCTGGTGGTGGAGGCGATGCTCATGAAGGTGGTGGAGGAGGCGATGCTCATGAAGGTGATGGAGAATGCTATTTTCATTCTCTTCTCTTAGAAGAAGATAATACTTTTAGTATTTATTTACAGAATTATCCTCTATTTGGAACATATGTTACAGATTCTAGTAGTAATACTATTACATTTTATGTTGATAACGAAGAAGTTGGAGTAATGACAAATGCTGAAATAGACTCTGTCACTAATAATTTAGAAGGAATATTTGATTTCCCAAATCTTTTTGAAACAGGTTTCAGTTGTGACTCAGATATCCCATGTAGTGGATCTCTAGATTCAGCTTACAATGAAAATTTAACGTATGTTCCTGATGATATTTTTGAGCAATATTTAATTGATCAGGGTTGGGATGATGTTCTAGATGACTACTTTGTTACAAATAATGTTAATAATGTAAATGCTATGGATTTAGAAGCTACAGATCCATGTCAAGAAGTAGATTGTAATTATGATGAATTTTATGATTTTGATACAAGATTTTCAAATAGAATCACTAACCTATCTGGCATAGAAGCATTTGGTTCTATTGAATATCTTAATTTAAGAGGAAATAAAATAGATAGTATAAACCTAACTGAAAACACTCAGCTATTGAGAATATATGCAAATTTTAATGAGTTTAAGGGGGTGAATACAGATTATAACTTAGAATTAAATAATATAGCGATAGATGATAATATACCAGATTGGAGTGAAGGATGTATCGATAACACTAATCCAACTGATACAATTACAAAATTAAGTTTTGTTAATAATTCAAAATTGGAACATATAAGTGTCCCTAGTGTAGGATTAACTAGTCTGGACATTTCTAATAATCCTAATCTTAAAGGATTAATAGCTGGGAATAATAATTTTTCCTCTATTGATTTTTCTAATAATAGTGGTGGTATGGAAGTGATAAAGTTAGGTGGAAACAATCTTACTGAGATTGATGTAACAAACTTTTCATTATTAAGAGTATTTAGTGTTCCAGAAAATAATATAACATCTGTTGATTTAAGTAATAATCCTCTTTTAGAAGAACTATCATTAGTAGGTAACCCTATAGGAGGGATTTTAGATGTTTCTTTTATGACAAATATGAATGAATTAAGAGTTTTTAACACTAACATAGAATGCATACAATTAAGTGAAGACCAGTTAGCAAAATACGAAGCTGAAGAATATGAGAGGTGGGCTCTAGGTGATATCCCTTACTCACTCAATTGTAATTAAAGCTTTCTCTTATAGGTATATGTAGCATTAATATATTTATATCTCATAGTATTCTCGTCTGGATATGTTATATATATATCTGATTGTGATAGATCATTTGAACCTCCTTCGATATAAAGCAGTTCATAATAACCCTTTTGTACCGACCAAGTACCTCTATATGGTATTTCACTACAGCCAGTTGATGTTAAATTATAATAGTCTAAAAAAGTACCATCGTCATTAAACTGCATAAATAAATTAGAACAATATCGTTCGTGATCGTAAAAAGTAACATCATTGCCGTTATCTAATTTTTCTGAATAGTAATACCAATAATCTATAATACTACTTTCTGTTTCAGTAGTTATTCTGCCAATAACATCATTTCCTCTGTCATCAAATGTATTATAATAAGAGCCATAGATTGAGTCCTTATCTAATTGTCCTGTAACTTCTCCAACTTCTCCAACAACAGAACTAGTAAATAAAGTGGCTTGGAAATTACCACTTTCATCAACAACACCTTCTAAACTATATATTTTGTTATATTCTTTAGATGTTAATGAACCTATGAGGTCTCTATTTTGATTTACAGAAAATGTCCAACTGCCATTCTCTTGATTTAAGAAAGATCCTGACCACAAGCCCTCAAAAGCATTAACAGCAAAGCTTTTATCATCCTCGTTTTCGTCACATCCTAAAATTAAACTTAATCCTAAAAATATATATAATAGTCTTTTCATATTATTTTTTACTCTTTAATAATTCTCTTAACATCTTGCTTGAGCAGATACCCTTTGTTACCCACGCTTAGTTTTTGATGCTAATACAAAATCTTTACCCTCATGCCGATATAATAAACGTAGTGTTAAGGATGAGCTTTCTTTGGTGGACCGATATAAGAATACAACAGATGCTATAAGGTTAATTTAAATTTATGTACATGAAGATAAATAAATAATTAATATTTGTACGGCATTTGTACGGTGAAATTCAAATTAGTGCAAATACATGAAATAACATGAAAGATGATTTATCCTTTAAAATCTTTGTTATTATTGCATTTAAAGCATGTTAGTTCTATTTAAAGTATTTTAAAAGGAATTGAAAAGAGAGTGTTTTGCATGATTTGTGTTCCCTCTGGCTCCACTGTATCAGTGATTTACACAAGATAAATTTATGCAAATTGCATCAATTTCCTTGTGTAATTGACAGTTATTTGACAGTAAACAGAAATTTCAAAAAAATGTTGAGCCTTTTAATTAGAATATCAAAAAAGTTGTTTTAAATATCGGTTTTTTAATTTTCATATGAATATTTTGAAACAACTTCTGATAAAATAGGTACTGCTTTCTCCCATGAAACCCCATAGACTGATTCAAATGCTTGTTCGAAAGTGAATTCGTAACTTGCAAGTTTCCATATCATCATTATTGCATCTGGACCACTTATAGTACCCAGAGCTTCAACAATTGCAAATCCTACTGAATAATTATGGTCCCAAATTCTCCAACAAGGGGAGTCAGGATCATTAGATGAATAAATGTTTAAGAATTTATTTTGTATATCATCGGGGTTATTTGGGTTAAACCCATCTACAACTCGATACATTTGTCCTTTTCTTAAATCTATAAATTCTTCGAAATTATTGGCTCCAATTGATAATCCTATATAATGGGCAGTCCCTTCTCCAAGCCAACAAGGAGAAAAACCCCCGAATTTAACATATTGTCCATAAATTGAATGTGTGTATTCATGAATTTGAATAGCTCCTTTAAAGTAGAGACCGGGATCTCCATTATTCATTCGAATCGCTGCATATCCATTTCCATCTATTTGACCTGCATTGGCTCCACCAAAACAACTTTCCTCTTGGCAATTAATTTGAGAGAGATTATCGGCGATTTCTTGCCTAAAATTTGGTATCGTAGACATCATTTTATTCCCTGCGGCTTCTTTATCTTGAAAGTTAAAAATGAATGAGTAAAAATTGTCAAGCTTTTCAAACCTATACCAAAAGGCCATTGCATTATCATAATCCTTCAAATGATTCGAATAAACAAGATTTGTATTTGGACCAACATAATTGATTGCTACTGGAGTTTTATAATTAGACGTATTTAGTCCTTGTTGTAAATGAAGTTGATTGTTTTCCTATACAATCTCTTGAATGCGACTATATTCTGAAACAATGTTATCAAATGTTAAATAGTCATTTGAAATATTACAGAAATTTATTTCTTGTATAATCTCATCAATTTGTCCATTTGAGCTCAAATCTTTTCCAATTGTCAAAGTAAATCCGCCATATTGACAAGCACTTTGATTGTCTTTCCTTTTAACGATAAACTCATTATTTTGAATTTGAGAGACATCTTTTTCTTGAAGATTAGTCTGCACATTAGGATCTTCTTTGGAGAAAGAAAAGAACAAAATCATAAAAAAGAATAGGAGGAGTAAGAGTTTTTTCATATCTACAATCTAAACATATCCAAGAAAAATTCAAAAGGGGATTGGGGGTAGTCTTTTTAAAAATGAGGGGGTTTTTTGTTTAGTTTAAACCTAATGCTTCTCTCTTTATTATTTGCCTCTACCTACCTTACGAATACCTTTATTGGCTCCTTTTCCTTTACTATTGGCATTCTTATTCTTATTTAATTTGATATCTTTATTTTGTGTTTTATTATCGTTCTTATTACCGAAAAATTGACTTCCCATATTATTATTTTGTTTACTTTAAGTCTAATGCTTTAGCTATGGAATTAAAATATTCATTAACAATTTCACTTTTAGGTTTAATTGTTGGTTCAATTCTATAGTATTAATTTTTTCATACTTACAATCTACCAACAACAAAGCAAAATTCAAAAGGGGAGTGGGGTTAGTCTTTAGAAATAGTGGGTTTTTTGTTTAGCACAGTCTGGGCAACCTCCACCAGCTAAATGGTTATTGGGAGTTTGGGGAAAATATTTCTTACATTTCTTACAGTATATATCAACATTAGTATGATTATCAACATATTTAACTCTATCGTAACCATATTTATCTCCATGTTTATCTATTGCTTTTTCAATAAACTGTTCTATAGCCTCATAGTACTTTTCTAAAGTTGTATAAGTTAGTTTTTTAGTTCGTTTTTCTACACCACAGTCAGTACAACCTCCTCCTCTTAAATGTACATCTGCTTTTTGTAAAAATTTTTTTTTATGTTTTTTACAATAAATTATAACCTCTTTATCATTACCATCAAAAACTACATCAGAATAGTCATATTTATCTCCATGTATTTCTATTGCTTTTTCAATAAATTCTTCTGTAG
>Ga0310123_10002059_pt1 | contig 16236 bp, 11 predicted proteins | sample CB6_AW_1057_MG_FD_203505 | JGI IMG/M metagenome (GOLD analysis project Ga0310123, IMG submission 203505) | Marine microbial communities from Western Arctic Ocean, Canada - CB6_AW_1057 | ecosystem: Environmental > Aquatic > Marine > Oceanic | place: Canada: Western Arctic Ocean | collected... | reverse complement strand
ACGCGTCTGAGCTCGTTGGTGGCCATATCTCGTCCACTCGCCACCGATGCAAAACGACTTGCGCCAATTCCGACCCGAAAATATTTCAGAAAAAGTCGTTTTGCCACATCGTTGGGGAACTTGGGCTAACGCCTGGCGCGAACAACGGTCTTGGCGTTCGCGATCCACTTGATGGCGATGCGACCTATGAAGGAATGGAGTTGCAGATTCTTGACAACAGTGCGGAAAAGTGGGCTCAGCTCAAACCGTACCAATATCACGGCAGCATCTATGGCGTTGTGCCCGCCAAGCGGGGCCACCTGAAACCGGTCGGCCAGTGGAACCAGCAAGAAGTGATCTGCCAAGGTTCGCAGGTGACGGTAAAACTCAACGGCACGACCATCGTCGACGCCAACATTACCGAGGCGGCGAAAGACGGCACACTGGATGGCCAGTCTCACCCGGGCCTAAAACGCACAAGCGGATACATCGGCTTTCTCGGTCACGGCTCGCGTGTGGCATTCCGGAACCTTCGCATCAAGCCGTTGCCGTGAACGCGTATTTGCTATGCTACGCGGCCACTGCCCCACAGGTCTTCGTGAAAGTGGGTAATCAGGGATAGCTGTGAGCGTTGTTCCAGATTTCTCGATTCTGCCAATTCTTCGGCCCGATAAGACCCTTGTGGACTGGCCCAGTTGAGTCCAAGCAGCGGTCCACATCAGTCTGCACAAAGCAACAAAGCGTTGATTCACGGGAAGAAGAAACAGAAACAAGGAAGTGAGACAATGATCAAGCGATCAATATTCTGCGTGCTGGCTGTCGGATTGCTGCTGCCCAGCATGGGCTGCCACTGTCTGTCGAGCTGGCTTTGCTGCCAGCCGGCCTGCGGCGGTCCTGCCGGAGGCCACGCAGTGAGTGACTGCGGTGGGTGTGGTAACTGTGACGACTGTCTCGGTGCGGCCTATGACGTTGGTCCGGGTCCCTGTGGGCGGCCCTGCTTCCCGTTGATTCAAAGCATGTTCGGATACGTGCAGCGGTTGCACAGCTGCATGTGCGGCATGGGCTGTGGGCCGATGGGTTGCGGTCCGGCGTATACCGAGGAGTGGGCAAATGGTCCGTCCGCCTGCGGAAGTTTCTGTGGCGGATGTGGAAACTGCGGCGGTGGTTATGGCGGCGTTTATCAAGCGCCTTATGACGTCGCGCCTTACGCGCAGCCACAACCGGCGCAGGAGCCTATCCTAGCTCCTCAGCCGTCCGTGTCACGAACGAGCTACCGCCCAAACCGTTACCGGGGACGCATCGCGGTGGGCATTTAGTGCGAGTCGCACGGACATGAGGTCATCGATTACTGGTTTTTCATGGCGAAAACCCAATGATCGCGACCTAGGTATTTCGTAATCTGCAGTAGTGCGAACCAACCCCGCTCGCCAGGCCTAAATGGCAAAGCGGAGACGAACCCTGAACGACACAACCTGATTGACAACGACCTTTACGCGAAGGCCTCCCGGCCGAATACGACCGGGAGGCCTTTTTTGTGGCTATTTTTTCAGAGGGAGCCCGTTACATGCCGAACAGCCGTTGCGCGTTGGCCGTTGTCTGCGTGGCGAACTGCTCCGGTGTTTGGCCTCGCGCTTCAGCCAGACAGCGAGCCGTATGGACGAGATTCGCCGGCTCGTTGCGTCGCTCTCCTCGAACCGGATGCGGCGAGAGATAGGGGCTGTCGGTCTCGATCAGAATTCGCTCGGCCGGGATAGTGGCGGCAACTTGCCGCAGCGAGTCCGATTTCTTGAACGTCACCATGCCGGCAAAGCTGGCATAAAGGCCCATCGCGACACATTCGGCGGCCATCTCGGACGTGCCCGTGAACGAATGCATGACACCTTGCAGCGGCCCGCGGGCATGCGCTTCGCGGAGCATGACAAGAATGTCTTCGTCACAATCGCGCATGTGGACAACAAACGGCAGCGATCGCTGCTGCGAAAGCCGCAAGTGACGGTCGAAGTAATCTTGCTGGAGTTCAAACGGCGAGAAGTCCCAATGTCGGTCGAGTCCCGTTTCGCCCAACGCAACAACGTTCACTTGGTCGACCAAGCGTACAATCTCGTCCCAATCTTCGCTGAGAGCCTCGGCAACATAGTTTGGCTGAATGCCAACGGCCGCCCGCAGAAACTCGAATTGATGGGCCAGCTCGACACACTTCCGGCTGGCGGCCAAGGTGGTACCTGCGACGACGATCGTCTCGACGCCAACTTGCTCTGCACGGACAACAACGTCCGCTCGATCGACATCGAACTGCTCGTCATCAAGATGTGCGTGCGTGTCAAACAGCGACAGGTTCATGCTGTCCCCGTTTATGGACCGGCGGCAGACGCTTTATCCTGAACCAGCTTTTCGAGCGATTCAAGCCGGCCCTTGGCCATCCGCAATGCCTCTTCCGCCAGAGCCAAAGCTGCCGGCGCCATCCGTAGCGAATCAACGCACTGCTGAATCGACGCGATATCTTGGTGTTGGTACCCGATCGCGCGGCGAAAGATAAAGTCGATCGTCAGATCATGCATGTCGGTGAACTCCATCGGAAAGTCACCCGCATTGGGCTGATCACCCGAGGAAAGGATCAACGCGGTGATCCGCCGGGAGAGGATCGTCTGATCCTCGACGATCCGGTTCAACCCGTCCACGGCCTCGGAATCCGCTTCCGCGGCCAGTGGCGGTGCACAGCGCAAATACATGGGAAACGATCGTTGGAGAATCGAGAACAGGCGATTCAAGGCGTGATGGGTCGGAGAGTTATTCATGCGTGTGCTGACCGCCCAGTCGATTTATGAAACAGGTCGCTTTACGAAAACAATTGAGTCGCTGCTTGTTGTGCCCAAGAGTAAATGTCGTTGAACCAAACGAACAGGATCAACACAGGCGCCGTGACCAGACCCACATAAGTCGCCGGGATGAAAGGTAAGCCACTCGAAGCGGTAGCCTCTTTTGGCGAGTCGATGGTCATGACTTTGATAACTCGCAGATAGTAAACGAGGCTGATCGCCGTGTTCAAGGCGCCGATAACCAGCAGCGTCATCATGATCGGCCCGCCCGCCATAACCAACGAATAGAAAACCCACACCTTGCCAATGAAACCGGCGAACGGCGGAATGCCGACCAGGCTGAACAGAATCACCGTGAAACAGACCACGATAAACGGCGCCTTATGCACAAGCCCGGCATAGTCGTCGATTTCCTCGCTACCCAAAACGCCCCGCAAGAAGGCCACGATGGAAAACGCACCGAGGTTCATGAACAGATAAATTGCGATGTACAACAACAGGGCGGCCACCGCGTCGCTGGCCAGGAAGACGTCGGTGCCGGCCAGCGACATCGCGGCGGCAACCGGCATGATCATGTAACCGGCATGCGAGATCGTCGAATAAGCCAACAGTCGCTTGATGTTCGTTTGCCCGTAGGCCGCCAGATTGCCGAACGTGCAGGTGATCGCCGCCACAAATGCCAACAGCATCGCGATGTAGGTGCGAACCGGCGCGAGCTTTTCGTTCGCCCCATGATTTGCCTTGTCACCGACCGCAGGCACAACCGTATCGGCAACCAAAAACAGCCCGCCATCCGCTCCGTCGGCAGGCATATCAGCAGCCACGCTCGCCACGATTGGCCCCGTTTCGATCGGAGCTATTTCGATTGAATCCACCTCGACGACAAGCGACGCCTCACCAACGAAGCCCAGTCCGACAACCACCCGCAAGAGCAGGGCCAGCGCGGCGGCCTTCGACGCGACCGACAGCAAGGCGCCCACCTCGGCCGGCGCGCCTTCGAACACATCGGGACACCAAAAATGAAAAGGGACCGCCGATAACTTAAACGCCAAACCGACCATCAGCATCAACCCGCCCAGCGCCAAGACCATGAGCGTTTGGCCGCCGTCGCCCGAGGCCGTCAAGGCCGGAATATCGAGCGCCACCAACTGCCGGGCAAGTGTCGGGAAATGGGCCGTGCCGAGTACGCCGGCCAACAGGCTAATGCCGTAGAGCATGATGCCCGCCGCGCCGGCTCCGTAAACCGCATACTTGAGCGCGGCCTCGCTACTTTTTGCGCGGCCTTTGAGGATGCCGGCCATGACGTACGACGGAACGCTCGCCATTTCGATACCGAGGAATACCGTGAACAAATGATTCGCGGAGGTCATGATGCAGAAGCCCAACGTCGCGCCCAGCACGAGACAATAGAAATCGGGGCTCTCCTGCTTGGTCGTCAGACGAGTCAACTTCGTGAGTAGCATGAACAACAGCGCAAAGAAGAGCAACAGCGAGCGAATACAGACCGAAAGCGGATCGTAGACCAACAGGCCCGTAAACATTTCTTGCGAGCCGATGCCGGCCAATTCGGCGAAGCCCTCAGGCGGCAGGGCATAGCAGAGCGCGGCCGCCACGCCGAAGAGCGCCAGCCAGAACGAGTCGATCTTCTGGCCCCAGTTGAATACTCGAACCACGAGGATCAGCAGGATCGTCACGCAGATCGCCAGTTCCGGCCGGAACAGTTCCAGACTGCCAGGAATGGCGATCCCTGTCGCGTCTCCAACCCCAAAGAGGTCGCCGCTGAGTTGATCAATTAACTCGCCCACACGTATCACCGTTTCTGTTTGGGTCGTCCGAATAATAGCTAGCTTCTTCTTCAGCACCCCGGCTGCTGAAGAAGAAGCCAGTAAATCTGTTGCCGCACAGCAGCCGGGGTGCTTTCAAATGGATCGCTATTTGTTTCGAGCCGCCAGTTCAATTTCGGCCTGCTCGTTGAGTTTTATTTTTATCGGTTCGACCCTTCTCGTCCAATCGGCCAGCTCTTGAACCGTCTTGTTCACGCTCGGCTGCATGTAGTTCAACACCGCTTGAGGATAAACGCCGAACAGGATCGCCAGCGCCAGCAGCGGCGCGACGATCGACAGTTCGCGCGACGTGATCGGCGTCAGGGCCTCGGCGTGCGGGCCCTTATACTCGGGACCCAAGTAGACCCGCTGTATGGTCCACAAAATGTAAGCCGCCGTGATAATCACGACGGCGGCCGAGATGACCGCCAGGGTTATGCTGTAATTCCAAACCGAAAGTACAACAAACACCTCGCCAATGAATCCGCACAGCCCCGGCAGACCCAGGCCCGCAAAGAAAATACCAATCGCCATGCCACTATAGACGGGCATCTTGGCGAACAGCCCGCCGAATTCGTCCAAATTGCGATGATGTACACGGTCGTAGATGACCCCGACCAGGAAGAACATGCCAGCCGAGCTAATGCCGTGGGCAATCATCTGGAACATGGCGCCGTTCATGCCGAGTTGCCAATACTGCGGATCGTACTGATGTCTGGCCGTGGCACTCCACACGCCGAGACCGAGCATGACGTATCCCATGTGGCTCACCGAACTGTAAGCGACCAGACGCTTGAAATCCTTTTGAGCGATCGCCGCAAATCCACCGTAGACCATGCTCACCACGCCCAGTCCACAAACCAACCAGGCCAGTTCGTAGCCTGCGTCGGGACAGATCGGATAACAGATGCGGATGATGCCATAGCCGCCCATTTTCAGCAGGATGCCCGCCAGGATCATCGAGATCGGCGTCGGCGCTTCGACATGCGCATCGGGCAACCAGGTGTGGAACGGCACACTGGGCACTTTAATAATAAATCCGACGAGCAGCAGCAGAAACGCCCACCACTGAAGCGAACGGCCGAACAAAATGTCGTTGTTCTTGTTGTTCGGATCGGTCGGATCGCCGAACAGGCCGGTGTGCTGGCCCATCTGCTGGAGAGCCAAGATGTTGAACGTATGGAGCGGCGTTTCACTGGCGCGGATCGCGGCAATTTCAGCGGCCCGCTGGCCTTCCAATGAATCGTATGCCCCGTCGAGCTGTGTCGAAACGTCGAGCTGTGTCGAAACGTCGAGCTGCGTCGAAACAGCGCCGCTGGCGATCAATTGCTGATCGTCGAGCGCTCGCAGATCGCTGTTGAAGTAGAGCATCAAGATTGCGATCAGCATCAGCACACTGCCGACGAGCGTATAGAGGAAGAACTTGATCGCCGCGTATTCCTTCCGTTTCCCGCCCCAAACGCCGATCAGGAAATACATCGGCAACAGCATGACTTCCCAGAAGACGTAAAACAGGAAAAAGTCGAGCGCCAAGAAGACGCCCAGCATCCCGGTTTCGAGCAGCAGGAACAGAATGCAGTAGGCTCGAACATGCTTCGTGATGTTCCAGCTTGCGGCCATCGAAAGCATACTGATGAACGTTGTGAGAATCACCAGCGGGAAACTGATGCCGTCCAAGCCGAACATGTAGAAGATGTTGAACGACGGGATCCAGGAGACGGCAAACATGCTTTGCATGTCCGCCTGGCCGGATTCAAATTGAACGCCGAACCAATGGCCCACGATCAAGCTCAACGACATCAGAAACGTCGCCACGGTAAAACCAAAGGCAACGAGCTTGGTCAGGCCCTCATTTTCCTTGGAGAAAAACGGCAGCGTCAGCACCAAGGATCCGACCACCGGCAGGAACACGAGAAGTGACAGAAATGTAATTGCTGTATCCATAATGGCTTCATTCCGATTATAGAAAGTAGTTTTTCACCACAGAGGCACAGAGAAAAAAGTAACCACGAATAACGCGAATGGACACGAATGAACGAAAAGGCATGAGGCCCCAAGAACCTGGCGGATGCACGATATTGACCGCATGATATTCGCAATCTTTTTCAATTCGTGTCGATTTGCGTTATTCGTGGTTCGTAACTTCGCCATCGTCATTTTCTCAGTGTTCTCTGTGTCTCCGTGGTAAATTTTTTTTGTAATTTCGGTAAAGGTTATCCGGCCAGCGCGTAACTACGCACGATCGACACGAGCACGAACAGTGCGACCGTGCCGATCACAATAAACATCACGTACTGTCGCAGCTTCCCGGTTTGAACGACGCGGAGCGCCAATGCAACGTCCCACGTCCGATAGGCCACGCCGTTAAACAGACCGTCGACCACGCGGCGATCGACCACGGCATCCCAGACGTTGGCCACCTTCCGCGTCGCCAGGGCAAGCCCGTCAATAAGTGAGTCAATAATTTTCTTGTCGATGCCCGATATGCAGCGCGAGACGAACAACGTCGGCCGGATAAAAATCACTTCATACAGTTCGTCGAACCACCACTTGCCGAGCAAGAAGCGATGAGCAGCGCGGAACTGACGCCGGATCTCATTCGGATCGACCAGCCCCCACCAATAGATGGCCGAGGCGAGCAGCAATCCGAACATGGCGGTGCCGAAGGCGATCAAACCGGCCGGCACCCTCACCGCGTCGACGTGATTGCCATGTTCGTTGGGAATGATCAGGTTGGGCATAAGCGCGCCGCCATCGGCCGTTGCCAACGTACCAGCCGGCCGAGCCGATTCGATAAGCCCGTTCAGACCGAACACCGGCCAGGCCACCGCCATCGCAAACAGAGCCAACACGATCAGCGGCGTTGTCATCACGCGGGGCGACTCATGGGCATGATCATAGCGGTGCTGATCGCGTGGCTTGCCGAGAAATGTCATGTACCACATGCGGAACATATAGAACGCCGTAATCGCGGCGCCGGCCGCCGGCACGAAGAACAACGCATTGTGCATTGGATTCACACTGGCGAAGCTCCACGCCTGTTCCAGGATCGCGTCTTTCGAATAGTAGCCGCTAAAGCCGATCGTACTGAGCGGGATGCCGGCACCGATGATCGCCAGACAACCGACCAACATCGTCATGGCCGTGATCGGCATTTTCTTCAGCAACCCACCCATGTCGGTCATTTCGTTTGAATGCACGGCATGAATCACCGAACCGCTGCACATGAACAACAGGCTCTTGAAAAACGCATGGGTAATCAGATGAAACACGCCCGCCACCCAGCCGCCGAGCCCCAGGGCCAACATCATGTAGCCAAGCTGGCTGACAGTCGAATAGGCCAGAACTCGTTTGATATCGGTCGCTGTGATCGCGATCGTGGCGGCAATGAACAGCGTAATGCAGCCGGTATAGGCGATCACAAGCAGCACCTCGGGCGCCAACACCGGGAAGAACCGCGCCACCAGGTAGACGCCCGCCGCGACCATCGTCGCCGAGTGGACAAGCGCCGAAACGGGCGTCGGGCCTTCCATCGCGTCGGGCAGCCAGACATGCAGCGGGAACTGGGCACTCTTGCCCACACAGCCACAGAAGATGCCCAGTCCGGCAATGACCAGCAGCCAATAGCCGTAACCATCGTCGCGCCAATCGGGCGTCTGGGAAGCGATCTGAGACCGTGCCGCAGCCAGGTCGTCCGGGTGATCGAGAACGACACCGGCGACTTGCTCGTGCGCCGCCCATTGCACCATGCCATCGGGCACGACGAGTCGATGTTCGTTCGCCTGGCCCTCGAGCGTCTTGGGCCGCACTAAACTGAAGATTCCGGCCCGCGTTTCGCCGTCCGGCCCCGCCGTGTCGCCGAAACTAAACGTACCGAGGCTTCCCCACAACGCCATCAGGCCGATGATCATGCCAAAGTCGCCCACGCGATTGACGATGAAGGCCTTGTTGGCCGCGTTGGAGGCACTTTTCCGCTCGATGTAAAAACCGATCAGGAAGTAAGAGCAGATGCCGACCAATTCCCAGAAGACAAACACCATCGCCATGTTGCCCGAGATCACCACACCCAACATGCTGAAACAGAACAGCGACATATATTGGTAAAAGCGATGAAACCGGCCGGGCCGGGTCAGCTTTTCGCCGCTTGCGAGCGTGACTTCCGAGTCGGTGAAATCGTGCAGCTCGTCGTGCATATAACCGATCGCATAGAAATGGATGCACGAGGCAATCAGCGTCACCATGCAAAACATGATGATCGTCAACGCGTCGACGTAATAGCCGATCGTGATTCGCAGGTCGCCAAACACGCCGAGTGCGTACCAATCGCCGGCGTAATAGGTGGGCAACTTCTGGGTATCATGGTCGCCGGCGGCATCCGCCGTGTATCCGCCCTCTTCCGTGCTCACTTCAGCCGCAACGAGCTGAATCAACGGCGCGCCGGAGTGGACACCTGATTCGACATTATCGAGCGACGCATGGGTTTCACGTTCCGCGGGCGCAGCCTCGTGCGGTGCCCCGCCCTGGGCCGTGGCGTGATCGCTGCCGTGCCAGATTACCAGCGAGACGAGTGATAGGGCAAATCCAGTGACGATCGCTGCGGTCGCCAGCACACTGGCAAACTTGCCTGTCCGTCCCAGCGCGCGGCCCGAGAGCACGATCACGGTGAACGACGCCAATGGCAGCAGCCAGGCGATCGCCAGCAGGGTCGAGATGGATTCGGCCGAAAACGGCATTCTGGATCAACCTTGAAGTTGGTCGCCTCGATCGATGTCGATCGAGTTGTAGTTGTTATAAAAATTCAGCGCGATCGCCAAAGCCACCGCCGCTTCGGCAGCGGCCAGCACGATCACAAACAGAGCCATCAATTGGCCTTCGAGACCCAACGCCGAACCGCCGCGTTGCAAATAGGGACTGCCGAACGCTACGAAATTAATGTTCGCTCCGTTGAGCACCAGCTCGATGCCCATCAGCACGCCCAGCGTGTTCCGCTTGGTGGCCATGCAAACCGCACCACATACGAACATGATCGCGCCCACCACCAAGTAGTGCGAAACGCCAACCGGTTCGTTAAGCAAATGGGCCAATATCATGGTGATAACCGTTGTTTTTCTAAACTGACTTTCTAAACTGTAGTGACCGGCGTGTCGGCAGGTACCCCGTCCGAATATTCTCGGCGTCTACGCGGTCGGGCCAGATAGGCGGCTCCGATCAACACCACCAGCAAATGAATCGCGACAATCTCAAACGGCATCAGGTAGCCCGACATGCCGGCCAGCAGCGACTCATACTGCTGATCATTTTTGTCCACTCGCACACCGAGCAAGCCCATTCCGAGCCGTGTCGCTGTCGGCACGACTTCAATCGCTTCTGCTTCGGCCCGATCCATGCCACGCCACTCGGGCACAGCCACCGTGACCGGCAGCAACACGGCCAACAGCGAACCGCCGACAATCGCCGCCAACAGCCAGTCACCACCGCGAGTTTTCATCGAAACGAAGGGGCTTTGGGCCGTTAGCATCACGCCGAAAATCAGCAGTACCAGCGTGCCACCGACATAAATCATGATTTGCATTGCCGCCACGAACTCGGCGCCGGCCAAAAAGAACAGGCCCGCGGTCGACGCCAACGCCAGCACGAGATAAAACGCCATCCGTACCACGCTCTGTGCAAACACCACGCCCAACGAGAACGCGCACGCGAGGGCGGCAAACAAGAGGAAGAAGAACGTCGGCCAATAGATGGCGTTTTCCATGGCTACCTGCCTGCCTCCTGCGAACCGGGGGCCCGTGATTCGAAAGACTGCGAGGTGAGGGCCCGTGATCCGAAGGCCCGTGACCCGAAGACCCGTGCAATCGAGTCAACCGGTGGCTTCTCATGCGGTACAGCCGATGCTTCGTGTACGCTGCCCACTTCATGCACACTGAAGAGCGGCTTGCTGGTGCCCATCGCGTCGCCCAGCGACGGCAGTCCTTGGTAGGTCCAAAACAGCACACCCAGAAACGTAAAACATACGATCGGTGTGCAATATTTCCAGCAGGTGGTGATGACCTGATCGATTCGCAATCGGGGAAACGTCCAACGGACCCAGATCATCAGCGTGACGCCCACCGTGGCCTTGATCAGCACGTTGGTCATGCCCAACAGGTTGGCCAGATAGGTCGCGCCGAACATCTCGGAAGTCGTCAGCCCCGACCACTCGGCGATCGGAAACGGACCATGCCATCCACCGAGAAACAGGATCGAGGCCAGAATGCTCACCAAGATCATCGAGCCGTACTCGGCCATGAAGAAAAAACTCCACCGCAAGCCGGAATACTCGGTGTGGAAACCGGCCACCAGTTCGCTTTCGGCCTCGGCCAAGTCGAACGGCGCGCGGTTCACGCTGGCCATGGCACAGGTAAACATCACCCAAAACGTGATGAAGCAAAACGGATCGTGAAAGATGAACCAATTGGTGAACAGGCCGCTTTGCATGTCGCCGATGGTCACCAAGTCCATCGTCCCGGCGATCAGCACGGGCACCACCACACAGAGTCCGAGTGGGACTTCGTAACTTATGACCTGGGCCGCTTCGCGCATCGCGCCAAACAGCGACCACTTTGAGGCCGAGGCATAGCCGGCCAATATCACGCCGAACACCTCGAGTCCGAGTATCGCCAACACGAAGAAAACCGCCACGTTCAGATGTTGGGCCACGAACGGCATATCGCCGCCGGCGAACGGCAGCGCGATGAACGCAGCGAACGAAGCACAGAAACTGATGTACGGCGCGATCTTGAACAGAAAGCCATCGGCGCCGCCCGGCATCAAGTCTTCTTTGCCCAGCAGCTTGATTCCGTCGGCCAGCGTTTGCAGCCAGCCGAACTTGCCACCCACGCGGGTCGGGCCCAGGCGGTCTTGGATCCGGCCCGCAATCTTCCGTTCAAGCCAGATGAAGAACAATGCCCCGACCGCGATCACGTTGAGGATCAGAGCAGCATGCACCAAGGCGGCCAATGTGCAGGCCAATTCCCAGGGCATATATCGCGATAGAAACTCTGCCACCGAAACGGTAAACCACTGAAAGGGTCGATTCAGCCGGCTCGCCCGCATCCTAGCGGACGATTTTCACCGGTCCCCAAAGAATCAGGGTACATGGGAATAGTAAAATATGGCACAAAGGCCGGCCTGCAAGCAAGCCCCCGCGGGCCATTTTCGGCGTAGAACGAGGGTCTACTGGGGTACAATCCCCATGGCTAGTAGGCCTGATCGAGCGATACAATCGTCAGAGGGTCCAGGACTGACAGCGCTTCGTTCTCGGGCGAGATGTGTACAACCTGTCTCGGCAAGGCCGCCACGAAGTCCGGGTCCGGAACGGAGCCAGGTCGTCACCGTGCGGCGGCCGCTGGCAAACAATATGCCCGTCAGCAAAACCGGCAACCGCCAGCGGTTGCGAGCGTACAACCCGGCCGCCAACCACTTGTTCTACTCCGACCACTGTTCCGGACATTCCCAACGACATTTCGAATTCGCCATCCTTGGCTCCTCCATTGTGCGGCTTGTTTGATAACCGCAGCATGATGGAAGAGCCTTTTTTTGTGGATACCAGTTATCTACGTTTTTTCAGAAAGTGCAGATCGGGTAACACCGCCGATTTTTGCGGTAAAATGGTTCTCATTGGTTTCGGGTAGCGAGCCTGTCGGAACTGCACGGAGCTTGTTCCGGCCTACAAATACCCCAGTGCCTGCATCCGGCAGAGCAATCGACGGGCGACCGGGCCGGCGGCTTGGTCGGCGTTGCCGGCGTACTCGAGCGCGATGACAAACACATACCGTGGCGCGTCGGCCGGGACGTAGCCAACGAGCCAAGCGTGATCGGCTCGTCCGTTGCCCGTTTGGGCCGTGCCCGTCTTGGCGGCGATTCGTAAATCGTCGAAGTTCAAATTCCGGTGGGCCGTGCCCTCAGGGTCGCTGACCGCTTGACGCATTCCGCGACGCACGACGCGCAATGTCTCGTCGCGAAGGCCAACGATTTTTGTCGCCGCGAATTGTTTGTCGTTTGCAATGATGTGTGGTCGCACGAGAAAGCCTCCGTTGGCGATCGCCGCGGTGGCTCGGGCAATTTGCAGCGGCGTGGTGGTCAGCGAACCTTGGCCGATCGCCAGCAATTGCGTGTCGCCGTCGCGCCAAGAGCGGCCGAACCGCTGCTCGGTCCACTCGGGCGTCGGCAGCCGGCCGGCCGCTTCGCTCGGCAGCTCGACGCCGGTCGTGCGGCCCAGGCCGAACCGGTCGGCCCAGGTCCCCAACGCCCGACCTCCCATCCGCGGCGCGTGGTGGAAGAAGTAGACGTTGCAACTGCGGCCGAGCGCGCCGGCGAGCGTCAGGTCCTCGTGCCCGATGCCGTGGCGGCGATAGATGGCACACCGCTGCCGGTCGGGCGTGTGCAGATAGCCCTGGCAGTGAAACGACTGGTCGGCCGTCACGGTCCCTTCTTTCAGCAAGGCGATGGCCACGATCGTCTTCATCACCGAGCCGGGCGGGATCGCCATCTGCACGACCCGATTGAGCATCGGGTGATCGGCCGCGTCGAGTGCCTGGGAGATAGCGTGCGAATCTCGCCGCGTAAAAATGTTCGGGTCGAATCGTGGGCCGCTGGCCGCCGCGCGAATTTCGCCCGTTCGGCAGTCGAGCACGATAAGCGCCCCGCCGCCGTTCGATGTGGTGCCGTTCGACGTTTCGTCCTCGGTGTTCGAGTCGGGGCGACGGGCCAGCGCGCTATCGACCAAACTCTCGGCCGCCCGTTGCAACGCGATGTCCAACGTGAGCCGCACATCTTGGCCATGTTCCGCCGGGCGGACGATGGTCGAGTCGAGAACGGTGCGAGCGTGACTGATCCGTTGCCGCTCGCTGCCCGGCCGACCACGTAGCAACACCTCGAACTGCCGCTCGACGCCCAATTGGCCGACCCAACCTGAGCCAGCCGTGCCGAGTTGGATTGGGCGGCCGACATGGCCCAGGACGTGCGCTGCAGTATCGCCTTGCGGATAGACGCGGCGCGTAGATTCCTCGAAACTGACGATCCGGCCCGCAAAGTCATCGCGATCGAGTAAATCGCGAATCGCCTCGACCGATTCCGCCGACACGTCGGTCGCCATCATGTGATGTTGAATCTCTTCGGCGACGATGATCGTCTGTCGTGCGGTCGACTCGGGCGGCGGAAAGGCCTCGCTTAGCCAATGGCCGGCTCGCGCGAGCCACGAACGGTCGTCGGTCGAGTCTTCGGCATTCGTCTGCCGCGAAACCTGGCCATGATGGCGTGCGTTGACCGATCGGGCGATCCGTTCGACGCGATGCTCGATCCGCCGCCGCCGCGCGTTCCACTCTTCGATAGTGACACCGGCCAGCTTGGCCAGGCGGGCGTGCAGTCGGTCCAACTCGCCACGGACGGCTTCGGCCTCGCCGCCCGGTTTACCACTGCTGGGCAAGTCGCTGATCCGCCGTGGCGGGCCAGCAGTGCCACTCTGGAAGCGAGCCTGGCGTCGCAGCCAAGCGGGCTCGGGCAGACTTTGCAGCGCCCGATAGGCCATCGTGATCTGCATGACCGCTCGATCTTCGGCCAGCACAGTTCCATCTTGGGCCATGATTCGACCGCGGACCGGCGGCAGCAGAACGTCGCGGTGCAACGTCCGAGCGGCCTGAGCACGAACCGCCTCGCCGTAAGTCACCTCCAGGGCAATCGACCGAGCCATCACGATCGCCAGCAGCAGCACGAACCCGGCCAACAGCAGGCGCATCCGCCGCCTTGAATCGACGATCGACGCCGTGGACGCATCACCGGCGTAACGGCCCTGCCAATCGAAATGCGCGTCGGACGGCGACATGAGGGAGTTTCAATGTTTCGTAACCAATTGGAGATATTTCTTAGCCACGGATGGAACACGGATTAAACATGGATAAGAAAGAAATATTCCAAAAAGTAATGCCACGGCACGGGACACATTTAAGGGGAACCGCATATGGACACAGATCAACGCAGATAAAGGCCGAAGTTTCTGAGGACAACTTGTTACCGATTACTACGCTTGATATCAATCTTCCCTCACTCCCAAGCTCTGCTCGAATATATGCGTTTATCCGCGTTCATCTGCGGTTCTCTTCTTTCAATCCGTGGCTCCTTAAAACGGGGTCAGTCTGTTGCCTGCTGAGCCGTGAACGGTTGCCGGATTTCGTCATTCCCTCACACTTCATCGTCGCTCGATTGTAGTGCCGGACGCCATTGCGAGAACCGTTCGAGGCAGATCTGCGTTCCTTTGGCCACGGCCGCGAGCGCATCGGGCGCGACGCGTACCGGCAGACCCATCTGTTCGGCGACCAAGCGATCGATGCCGCGCAACAATGCCCCGCCACCGGCCAGGACTAAACCGTGGTCGACCAAATCGGCCGCCAGATCGGGTCCACATGCGTCGAGTGTCCGCTTAATTGCCACGATGATATCCTCGATCGGTTCGGACAGTGCCTCGCGTACTTCTTCACTGGTAATCGTCGCTTTGCGAGGAAGGCCGCTGATCTGATCGGTGCCACTGACTTGATCGATCAGCTCGTCGCCGAGTGGGTAGGCGCTGCCAATATCAATGCGTAACCGTTCGGCGCTGGCGATGCCGATCACCAGACTGTAATGGCGCCGCACATATTCGACGATCGCCCGGTCCATCGCGTCGCCACCGACACGCACGCTCTCGTCGGCCACCGTTTCGCCCAAGCTCATCACGGCCACTTCGGTCGTGCCGCCGCCAATGTCGCAGACCATGCTGGCGACCGGTTCGGTGATGGGCAGCCCGCATCCGATCGCCGCGGCGGTCGCCTCGGGCAAGAGAAAGACACGTCGGGCGCCGGCGCGTTGCGCGCTGTTGTAGACGGCTCGCCTTTCCACCGGCGTGATACAGCCTGGCACCGAGATGATCACCCGACCGATCCCGCCCCAGGCGTTTCGCCGGGCCTTGCGGAGAAAATAGCGAAGCATCGCCTCGCAAAGCTGAAAATCGTTGATCACCCCGTCGCGCAAGGGCCGCACGACTCGGATCGATTCGGGCGTACGGCCGAGCATCTGCTTGGCCAGATGGCCGACGGCACAGCCGCCCGAAAGAACGCGGCTGGTGCCTTGCTGAACGGCAACCACCGAAGGCTCGTCGAGTACAATACCTTCGACCCGCATACTGATCACGGTATTGGCGGTTCCCAGGTCGATGGCCAGGTCCGCACCGAGCAGTCGATGGAGCATCCGTGCTCTCGCATTAGAGAAGGTTACAGAATAACGTGACGGCTTTCATTGCATAAACGTCGGAAAAACACGCAACCGTTGTCCTCATGTCCGTGCGACTCGCACTAAAACAGGCCGAAGAATACTTTCACGCTCGGATCGATCGCTTTGACATCGAGCGCCAGCATAACCGACCCGAGTATAAGCGCCACGAGCGACAAGACCAACATCACCGTGTAAACATCGGCTTCGGCCTTACGGACAAACATCCCTCGGCCGGTGCTAGCTGATTTTGAGTTTGGTTGCGACACGATCGCCCTTTCGGATAGGTCCTCGATTGAATTTGGGCAGGATTTTGGCGACCGCCTGATCCGGATCGGTCC
>Ga0310123_10002058_pt1 | contig 16239 bp, 14 predicted proteins | sample CB6_AW_1057_MG_FD_203505 | JGI IMG/M metagenome (GOLD analysis project Ga0310123, IMG submission 203505) | Marine microbial communities from Western Arctic Ocean, Canada - CB6_AW_1057 | ecosystem: Environmental > Aquatic > Marine > Oceanic | place: Canada: Western Arctic Ocean | collected... | reverse complement strand
GGATGCTGAACACACTGTATCGCGGTTTGTTGGCCACATGCTTCGATATCGTTCACTGCCGGCGAATAGAAGAGAGAAGATCAATTAAGTCACGCCTGTCTAAGTGCCGGGACAATCTCGGTTCTTGCGGCGTGAACTGCGGGGGCAATTCCGGCGAGCGTTCCGGCGATGAACGATACGGTGAGGCCGGTGATCGTCAGACGGATCGATGGTGTGAACGCAATCGTGACGGCTTCGGCTCCCATCGACAGACTGCTGATGTTTAGCACCAACATGGCGCTACCGACGCCGATGATGCCGCCTGTGATGCTGAGTAACACGCTTTCGGTCATCACGAGACGGAAGACTTTTAGACCGGAGAATCCGATGGTTTGCAGGACGGCGTATTCTTTGATGCGGTCCTGAACCGACATAACTGTCGTTGTTGCGACAAGGGTCAGTACGAGGCCGATGCAGGCGTAGCCGAGATAGTGGGCCATGCCGATTAATTGCGTCAGGTCGCCTAGGCTCTTGGCTTGGAAGACCCCCTTCGATCGAGTGTCGGTTTCGACGGGACCGCCTCGGAACTCGTCATCGATCTCTTTGCATATGGCGACCGGATCGACGCCTTCGTTTAACAGAATTTCCAACTGCGTCACTGTGCCGACGAGGTTCATGCCTTTGCCTCGTTGCAGGAATTCGAGGTGGGAGTAGATATAGTTTTCCTCGGCTGGATCGTCGCTCTCGTAAATGCCGGCGACATTCACGCTCAGGGTGCCGATGGAGAATTTTTCGCCAACCTTGATGCCACGGCGAGTGGCGAAGGCGCGACCGACGACGGCGGCATCCTGATGTTGTTCAAACTCTGCCCAGTTGCCTGACACGAGTTCAAAGTCACGTGCGTTGCGGAGTTTCTCAGGCGGCACGCCATAGAACACGACTACATCGAGACTTGCCCGGCAGTTGTTCGTAAAGACCTGAATCGGGATGACTTCCCGCACACCGTCCAAATCGGCGATCTGTTGGTCGTAATCCTGCGGCAAGTGACTTGTGGCCGGGCAGAACTTGTTCGCTTGAAAGGTGATCAGCGATCCATTTGCTTCTTGCCGTCGCTGTAAGTCATTCATGCCTTCCTGAACGGCACCGACGAAACAGAAGACGAACAAGGCCACGGCGGAACCGCTCACAGTCAGGATCGTGCGTGAGCGATGTCGCCAGAGTGTTTTCAATGTATAAGACAGGAACTTGAACATGGCTATTGTAAGCGGGTTCTACTCCGCTGTTTCCTGTGCTTCGGGAAAGACGATAGGTTCGAAGTCGGCGCCGCCAGTTTGCACCAGTTTCCCGTGGTCGAGTCGGAACTGCTTGTCGGCGATCTGGGCGGCATCGGCATCGTGCGTGACTATCAGCAGCGTGATGTTGAGTTGTTCGTTTAGTCGTTTGAGTAAGTCGAGAATTTGATCTGACGTGTCGGCATCGAGGTCGCCGGTTGGTTCGTCGGCTACGATGACCTTTGGATGCGCAATGATGGCTCTTGCGACGCCGACTCGCTGTTCCTGCCCACCCGATAACTGGCGTGGATAGTGATCAGCCCGGTCAAGCAGATCGATGGCCTGCAATGCAAGTTTGACTCGTTTGCGGCGTTCGCTCCGGGACATCGGTAATAACAGGAGCGGCAGTTCGATGTTCTCACAGGCTGTCAGCACGGGAACAAGGTTATGAGTCTGAAAGATGTAGCCCATGTTGGCGGCTCGCCAGTGCGCCAGCTTCGTGCAAGACAAGCGTGTAATGTCCGTGCCGTCAATGACGATGCTGCCGCTGTCGGGTTTGTCGATGCTGGCGATCAGGTTCAGCAGTGTGGACTTGCCCGTGCCGCTGGCTCCCATTATCGAGATGAACTCACTTTGTTCGATATTTAGCGACACGCCATCCAGCGGCGTGATCGTCTCATCACCCTTGTGGTATCGCTTTGTGACGTTTTTGATTTCGACGAGGGCCATTATTGGTTGTTTCCTGTCGGCAGTCGGTTCATCGTGCGTAACCCGCTGCTTTGAGGGATGGCACCAGTTATTCCGAGGGACGAGTCTTCGCCTGTGACTTTGATGCGGTCGCCGTCCTGCAAGCCGTCTCTTCCACCAGAGATGATCCGACTGGAGATGGTCAGGCCGCTGATGATTTCCACGAGGCCATCCGATCCAACCAATCCGGTATCGACTATTGTTTTACGTGCGATACCGTCCGACTGATCGGCCAGCCAGACAAACGAGCCACCTTCGTCTTGGTGGACGAGTTGTTGCAGTACATAGAGTTTTAACTCCTGCGACGGCTCCGTGGATTGTTCCGGTTGCTTGGGAGCAAGGAAAGTCACATCAACCAGCATCTCTGGTTTGAACACGGGCGTTGGATCGGGGATTTCCACTTTGACTTGCAACGTGTTCTTCTGGATGTCGGCTTCGGAGCTGATGAAAAGCACTTTGCCGGTTAGTGGCGATGACAGTGCCGGATTGTCGATTGTAACCGGCTGACTGAGGCTGACTTTCGGGATGTCCTCGAAGCGGACATCGACTCGGATTTGCAACATGTCAGGACGGTAAAGTGTGATAACAGTTCTCCCATCAGAGTTTTCCGTCTTGCCACTGCCAGCCGCCAGATTGGTGCCGGGATGGGCAATGAGTTGGTAAACTCGTCCTTGAATTGGTGAGCGTACCGTCATGCGATCGAGTCGCAGGTTGGCTTCGGCGACGACAACACGAGCCTGTGCAACACGAGCCGTTGCCGCTCTGACTCTTGCTTTGGCCTCATCCTTCGCCTTGATTTCGTCGGCCAGCAATTCAAGTTGTGTCTTGAGTGCATCACGCCGCTGTATGAGCGCTGTTTGCTCCTTCTTAAGTGACTCCGCACGACCATGCAGTTCTTCAACTAGTGCTTTCGCCGAATCAACTTTGCTTTTGGCGAATTCGATTTCCACACCGGCGACGACTCCTTTCGCCGCCAACTTTCCCTCGTAGTCCTTCTGCATTGCCTCGTAATCTGCTTCGGCTCGGCGAATCTCAAACGGCAGGTTTTTCAACAGCGTTTCGATCTTTGCCAGCAACGCTTCGGCTTCACCCAAAGCGGCTTCCAGATGGACCGGCTGTTTGAAATGGGTTTCGGCAGCAGTTAGTGCGGCCTTGGCTTCATCGAGTTTCGCTTGACGAAGTTCACAGTCCGCCAACACCCGATCATACGCCAATTTTGCATCGTCCTTGACGAGTTCAGCAATCGGCTCGCCAGCCTTGACCGGTTGGTTTTCGACGACTCGCAAGTCCTCGACGACACCCGGCGCAAGTGCGGCAACTCGCACTGGCGTCGGTCGAGGTTCAATCCAGCCCGCCGCTTTAAACAGCGGTGTGCCTTCCTGTCGAAGCTCGGCAGTTATGGAGAACACAGGTACAACTGTCACGGGCTTCGGCGGAAAGATGAGGTCTTGTGACACCCACGCCACGAGCGACAGGAATCCGACGATCAACACCAACGGCAACACGTACCGAGTCAGCACATGCTGCCGAGTTTGTATTCCGGGCTGGCCCGTGTCGCCACGGTCGATAGCCAGTTCCCGAAGATCAACATCGGTATTCATAGTTCACATCTCTTCACGTATACGCCACTGGCAAGGATTGTGAGATTGCCTGCGTCGTCTCGTTGGGATTTGCCTGTGACGACGACGGTGGACAGTTCTTTGACTTTCAGCAATTCACGAGCATCGGCCTTCATGAGATCGCCATTCTCATCAACGACCTTCACCAATGCTGTCGATGTCGGGAGCTTGTGAGTCTCGCAGCAGTAGTCCCACGGCTGATCACATTTGTCGCCAGGGATGTCACTACATGCATTCAGCGAACAATCGACGATGAAAAACGCTGCTCGGCCTTCAATCCAAGGACTCTTCCCGCCGCCGATGCGTCCGACGATGACGACTTGATCACCGTCTTTTGTGGCTTCACGTGCCTTAATGACATTCATTCCGTCATCTGGCTCGTTGCTGAGCAGATATTTCGAGCCATCGACCGCAAGGGCTGGGTTGGACGTCGGTGGTGCTGTTGTCGTGGGACGTTCCTGCGAGCAGCCGATGATGACGATCCATCCAACGCACGCAGTCAGTGAAACACACTTTGTCATTTCGATCTCCATTGTTGAGTCAGCCGCACCATACATTTAGACCGCATTTAGCCCATCCACGATGGGCATCCGTAACGCTCGGATTGCTGGGGGAATGACCCCGAAGAATCCAAGCAACAATCCTACACCGCAGCCGATCAGAACGGCCATGCTGTCGATGCGAAGCGAGAATGCTCCCATCGTGAATCGCACTGCGGCACCATTTACAAAAACTAAGGCGAGCAACGTTGCCAGCAAACTTGCTGCCGTCGCAAGCAACACGCCTTCCTGAATCAGACTGACCAGGATGGACCGCCGCACGAACCCGATTGTTTGCAGCGTTGATAGTTCGGAGATCCGACCGACCACCGAGCTGTACATCGTGTTCAGCCCGGCGAAGATACCTGCTCCCGAAACAAGCAACACAACAAGCCACGCCAGCATCCGCACCGGGGCGTAGTCTTTTTGCAGGGAAGCGTAGTAGTCCGTTTCCTGCATCGTTTGTAATTCGAGGTCGAGGCGTTCTTTGCAGAACAAGTCGAGGTCAGCAAAATCGGCTCCCAGTCTCAGCGTCACGGCAACGAGGCTCAAGTCTTGTCGTTTCATTGTCTGTTGCAACTCGTCCAGCCGGCACCAGATTTCCGACTCGAATGCCGATCCCGCCGCCGTGAACGTGCCACTGATCCGCCATGTGCGGCCTTCGAACGTCAGCGATTGTCCGATGGCAAGGTCAGCGTCCGTTGCTGTGAGCTTCGCCGTGGTCATCCGACCCACCATGACTTCACCCGTCTTGGGCCAGGAGCCTTCTTGGATCTCGATCTGACGACGGACGAGCAATGCCGGCTGGGTCACTCCACGAATCAGCCCCATCGACTCTTCTCGCCCTTCAATGTCGATCTGCGTACCAAGATATAACTCTGGCGACACATACTTCTGGCCGAATCGCTCCTGAATCCCAGCGACAGTGGCCGGGACAAGATCACTCGTCCGCATCGGGATCGACGAGTATTCAAGGTTTTTGCCCATGCCGAGCGAGAAGATCACAGCCGTCTGCGGATCACCACTAACGGCAAGTGACCGTTCCAGTCCTCGGATGAAGCCAACGACGACAAAGACCAACACGATCACCGTCGTCAGCCCGCTGAACGTAAGGATCGTTCGTAATGGATGACGGAACAGATTTCGGATTGCGTATTCCCACGGGAGCAGGCGAAAGAACATGGCGATTGGTACTTCACAGTGAGAGCTCAGTAGACACGTTTATCTCAGCTCAGGATGAACTTTCGACACTGAGAACCAACGCGAACGAGCGTCTACGAGTCCGTCAGCACGAGCCGAGTGTCATTGCTCTCGACTGCATTACAGCAAAAACGACATGTGCCGAACGCACAGTATGCGACCAGAAGTGACTTTTTCGTTGTGTGGCAGCGTCGTGCAAGAGTTTCGCTGAAAGAGTACATCAGCAATATAATCGCTCGAGACCACAACATTGTGGAGCAGGTGGTCCACCTGCTGCATTACATCGTCATCGGTGTGTTCAATGACGGCACCACTGCAAATGCACTGGCAAATTCCGCATGGGGCGTTGTGACAGGGTGCTGAAGGATGATGGTTGGAGTGCTCTTGATCGCAGCATGCTCGAGCAGCACAATCGAGGGCACAACGTTCATCTGCCGACGCACAGATGCCCGACCTGCACCACAACGGGCAGGCGACAATCATCACAACCAGAAAAAGATGAAGTACCTTACGAGTCATGCCGAATGACCTTCAATAATTTCTTAATTTTACGTTTATTCTGACCGCTTGACAACCTGATTTTTTTTCTTGAATTACGGTCGATTCGTCAGACTTCCACTCAAGAGTTGTCCTTCGATCACAGCAGACGACGCCTGAATCTCTCGCAGAGCATCGAGAAACGACAGATTCACTTGAAGATACGTCTGCTGGGCTGTCAGCAGGGTTAGGTACTTCACTTGCCCTTTTTCATAGCCGTCAGTCACGAGTTTGAGCGACCGTTCGGCTCTAGGAACCATCCTTTGGCTGTACCGTTTCACTTGTTGGCGGGCATTCGCGTACCGCCGATAGGCCACCGCTAACCGATCCTGTAAGTCGAGTTCAATTCGTTTGACATCATTGCAGGCGGCGACCCATTCGGCTTCGGCAGCCCGAATGTTGCCTTGATTCTTATTGAAGATCGGTATCGGGATGCCGACCTGAACATTGGCCACGTCACTGTTCGTGATATTGTTATGCCGCACACTTACCGAGAGATCGACATTTGGAATCGGCTCTTTCTTGGCTCGGCGAAGGACGATGCTTGCCCGCTCCACTCGTGTCCGAACTGCATGTAATTCGGGATTGCTTTCCAGCACCATTCCACAGCAGTCATTCCAATCCAGTGTCGACAGATCATCGTCGAGTTTACCGGTGAGCGGGGTCATCTGCATTGTCGGCACACCGATCACCGTTGCCAGCCGCCGCCATGCTTCGGATTTCTGGTTGTGGGCGTTGTCATACAGAATGTGTGCTTCATCCGCTTTGATCTGAGCCTGCAACAGATCATTCTCGGTTCCCAATTGCCCTTCAAGCAACGTCTCCGTCGCTTTCACAAGATCATCGCCAAGGCGAGCTAGTTCCTTTGTCAGCTGAAGTCGCCGTTGTGCCACGATTGTATCGTAAAATCGAATCCGCACATCACTCAGTACCCGTTGTTCCTGAGCGTGAAGCTGAAAGTGTGCCTCGTCGATTTCCTTCCCGGCAATTGCTTGATCCAACTGCAACTTGCCGCCCGTGATAAATCGTTGGCTGATAAACCCGCCCTGCACCCCGGCGGTCCCCCGGTTCCCGATCTCCGTAGCGTGATAGCCAACGATGGGATTTGGATATAGCCCCGTCTGCACCTGCCTTTCACGAGCCGATTCCATTCGAGCCGCAGCTGCGGCCAGAGTGGGATTGCTCTGGAATGCAATGCCTTCGAGTTCGGCGAGCGTAAACGGTGCATCGGGTCTCGCGGAGACCACCAATTCCGGTGGCTTGGACTGGGCTTCGGTTTCGTCGATCTCTTTGGCTTTTTTCACAAACGCGACCGAATGAACGCCTGACTCCGGTTGCTGCGCCGTAGCGATTGGCGTTTTGTGGGTTGCCCCGTTTCTACTGTGATAGTCGGCAATTGGCGTTGGCGGTACCGAACGACACCCCGTCGATATTCCGAGAAAAATCACAGCGATGATCGAAGCGACTCTGAACATTCAAGATTCTTCCTATGCGAATAATCCGATCTCTGTCGGTTGTATCGGCACGAGACCGACATCGGATTGGGCTGGACAGTGCGCAGGGTCGCAGGAAAGTGCAGGTCGTGCTGGTTATAACAACAGGGTAAAATTCCACGTCGAAAAAGGTCGCTTGCACTCTCGATCCAGCAATTATGTGCTTGTTGCGCCGTCGTTCGCAGCGGGAGCATCGCCGGGCAGGATAATCCGGTCAATCGGTCAACGGAGACCGAGTTTTCCGGAAGATGTGGCCCATCGACCACTATAATGAGAAGTATGGAAGCCTCGTTACTCTCAACCGATTTGTTCTTTTCTTCTCGGGTGACCGGTGTCGCAGAAATGGACGGTGCTACGGTGACAACCATAATGCACAGCGAACAGCTCATCCGACGTGTTTCAGAGAATGATGTCCGTCTTGTGCTGCTCGATTTGAGCATGCCGGAACTTGATCCAAAAGATCTTGTACCAAGATTGCGGGAGCTGCCGAATCCACCTGACACAATTATCGCTTTTGGGCCACACGTTCACGAGAAAAAATTATCCGCTGCACGCGAAGCCGGATGCGACAGAGTGTTGTCCCGTGGTGAATTCAATAATCAAATAAGAAAGATTCTAACAGAGTACTTGATTCAAAAAGGCCACAGATAACGTCACTATGCTTACCAAAGATCGCGATTCCGTTTCGATTGGCTCGCTAGCATTGTCCGATCTGCTTGCACTTGTCAGCGGATGTGGGCTGCTGTTGGCATTACAGCGGTTTGACAGAATTCGCGCGGAATGGAGTCAAGTTGGCCGATTTTTTCTGTACGCCGTCGCGATTGTTCTAATCGTCACGGGCCTGACACAAACACTGATAGCTATATGGCCCCAAAATAAGCCTTTGCGTCTATGGCGGTTCAAGAAACTGAATCGCCAACGTGTTCTGTTGCCGCGTGAGGGACTGGTTTATTTGGGCATCATGGCCGTGTTGTTCGTAGGAGCCTTGCTGGGCCGGTCGAACATGCTGATGCTTGTGTTCTCGATGATGGCCGGACCATTTATCCTTAACGGCTGGATTACATTTACGCTGTTAAGACGTATGAAAGTCATACGCCGAATTCCCAGACGGGCGATGGTTGGAGACGTAGTTTCGATCGAAATCGAGCTGACAAATCGCAAGCGTTTCTTTTCATCGTGGCTGATGGCGGTGCGTGACCAACTGGGCAACGAGGACGAGCGCTTGGACGGCGACGTTTTGTTCGCCCGCGTGCCACCTCGCAATCAGCGTATTGGTTATTACGAAATGCGACCTGCGCGGCGTGGTAGGTACTTCTTCGGGCCACTGAAACTGACTACTCGTTACCCGATGGGGCTGGTCGAACGTGGGCAGTTATTCGACATGAGCGAAGAACTTGTGATTCACCCACGTGTTGGTCGTCTAACTTCCAGCTGGAAACAGAAACTATTGAATACTTCGGAGTTGGTCGATCAGCAATCAACTCGTCGCGGCTTGTTTGATGATGAATTTCAGCACTTACGCGAATTCCGCACGGGGGATAACCCGCGAGCCATTCACTGGAAGACCTCAGCACGCAGAAACGAATTGATGGTCCGCGAGTATCACCAGTGCCGCGATCAGCACCTGGCCGTGTTTCTGGACTTGTGGTTGCCCAGCTCACCCAGTGAGGTGCAGTTAGCCCGAGTCGAACTGGCCGTCAGTTTTGCAGCGACTGTCTGTCTGGAACAACTAAAGCAGAGTCGTGAGTCGCGAATCTGGTTAGTGATTGGCGGTCAGGAAATTACTCGATGGGAGTCGCGTTACGGAGCGGCAAGCATCGAGTCGATGTTGGACACGCTGGCCGTTATCAAGGCTAGTCCGTCACCGGACCTGGCGCGAATGTTTCATGATACTTTGCCAGCCCTATCCCCGAATACCAGGACGTTGTTAATTACAACTCGTCAACGCGAAGTCGGCGACTACACACGCTTGTACAAATTCCGTTCCGACGGAAATTTAAGCGAGTTGGGGGAGCAGATTCAGATTGTCGAGGCTGCACACGATACAATTTCATCTTTGTTTGTTCTCGATGAAGCACCGCAATAGACTGACGAACCTGTGACCACTGTATTTCAAATCAGCATTTACTGTTTGGTGTGTTTGGCGAGCCTGATTCTGGCTGCTGCCGAAGGAGCGACGTTTCCGACGGGTTTGACCGTCCCGTTGGCTTTGTCAGCCTTGTTCGTTACTGAACGGTGGAAAGCGATTCGACTTCCGGCAATTTGGGCGAATGCGCTTGGTTTCCTGGCGTTTGGATTGGCCACTGCAGAATTCTTGACTGGTGACATCGAGGCGCGGCTAGTTTCTGGTGCGCACCTGCTAGTCTACCTTACATGGATCATCATTTTCCTCGAAAGCAACCTAGGCAGTACTGGTGGTTATGCTTGTTAAGCATCTTGCAGTTGGCCGTGGCATCCGTTTTAACGAATGCTGGCTGGTACGGATTTTCTTTGGTCTGCTATTTATTTCTAGCAGTGTGGACCCTCTCAATCTTTTCGCTCGATCAGGCTAAACAACGCTTCGCTAACGCTGAAAAGTATGCTGTTCACGCTGGCAAAACGAATGGCCATGGGGACACCAGACGCGACGGTTTTGGATCGGGGCTTCTGGTGAGTTTTCCATCCGGCCCGCAGTCTATGGCACAATCACTGCAAAACGCCAGCACGACTCGAGGGTCGATTCAACACGATCCACGTGAACGATGGATCAATGCGCGATTCGTGTGTGGTAGTGTTGTCACGTCATGTCTTGCGTTGTTGGTGGGAGCCGTTTTTTTTGCGTTCGTCCCGAGGATTTGGATTGGAAAGGCCCTGTTTGGCGAGGAAGCATCGGAGTTTGGCAAAACAACAGCGGGCGCGAGACGACACGTACTAACCGGGTTTACCGAGGAAGTTCAACTTGGTGACATCTCACAGATTTTGGAGAGTACGGAGACTGTCTTAGAAATCCAGATGTTTGATAACGAAACGAATGCTAGAATCGACGTTGAGGGTCATGCATTCGAATTAGGATTCGACGAACCATTGTTTCGCGGAACAGTCCTGGCACAGTACGAGGACAGCCGCTGGTCCAAGTTGCGATGGATCGGAATTCGCGAACCAGTTCCAGTTGCTCCTGGGCCTGGAGTAGTACGCCAAAAGATTCGCTTGCAACCGATCGGCACCGATATTCTATTCGCTATACACCCAGTTCTAGCGTGTCGAGTGGATCATTCAATTCCGGACGCTTCGACACACTTCTTCACATCTGAGTTGTTTCGTGACTCGAATATTTCGAAAACAATTCCGATTTCCTATACCGTTTTTTCTGACAAACGCAGATCAAATCGGGTTCCGCCCCATGCCGGCCTGTTTAAGGATATTTGGGACCTAGGTTTCGATCAGTACCGAGAATGGCCATCCCATTTGGTGCGACTTCGTGATTTGGCACGCGAAAAGTCAGGACTCGACGACCAAACGATGGAATCGAACGAACCTTCGAAAATCGATATTGCGGAACGTTTGGAAGCCTACTTGCAGAACCCAGAAGAGTTCTCCTATTCACTGAATATATCGATTCAGGATTCTTCGATCGATCCTGTTGAAGATTTCTTATTCAATCGTAAGCGAGGACATTGCGAGTACTTCGCGTCATCATTGGCATTGATGTTACGAACCGTCGGAATTCCTTCGCGATTGATCAGTGGATTTAAGGGTGGCATCACAAATCAGTTTAGTGGCCAGTTCATCGTACAGCAGCGGCATGCGCATACCTGGGTCGAAGCGTTCATCAACAATCGCTGGGTCGTTCTTGATCCGACGCCCGCTGGCAGGGCAGACAGCGTTGAGAAGATGACAACTCAACTGACCGCTTCGCACGATTTCATACAAATGCTTTCCAACTGGTGGTCGTTTTATGTGGTGGGAATATCATTGGATCAGCAGCAGATGGACCTATATTTGCCGCTTAAAGATCGAGCGATTGATTGGTGGATATCCGCTGAAACCCAAGTCAAGTCACTGAGCGGTCCATCAAGCGTGCTACTGTCGCCGAAGCGGTGGTTTAGTGTCTCAGGATTCTTCACGGTTTTCGTCGTGTTGATGATTGTGAGTGGCCTTGTCTGGGGATGGCGTCGATTGCTGGTGCCGGGAACGCGGTTGTCGAGTCCATTTGACATTCTATGGCGACTGGCGGGGAGATCGTTAATAAGAGACCATTTTCCTGTGCGATTACGCGTCGACTTTTACGAGCGATTTAAAAAACTTCTGGCCGCTCAAGGTTTGGTGCGAGCAAGATCGCAGACTCAGCGAGAATTCGCCAATGTGGCGCAACGTGATTTTTCTGAGATTCTTATGAGTCCAGAACTGGTGGACTTTCCGTTCGAATTGGTTGAGCGGTTCTATCGTGTTCGATTCGGAGCAGAACTGCTACAGGGGGAAGAAGTCCGCGAGCTGAATCAGTTGCTCACGCAATTTGAGCGGTCTTTGTCTGCCTCGACCGGATCAATGGAAAAAACCTAATGGCACAAGCGCTACAGGAGCGATACAAATGCCGCAAGTTTTCATCCCATCGTTGATGAGAACAATCACCAACGGAGTTCAAGAAGTTAATGTTGAAGGCAGAAATGTGCGACAGATGATCGAGAACCTGGAATGTCAGTTTCCTGGGATTCGTGAACAATTGTGCGATGAGAATAGCATGAAATCAGGATTGACTGTTTCCGTTGATGGAAACGTCAGCAGCCTGGGGTTATTTCAAAAGGTTCGCGCAGATAGCGAGATTCATTTCTTGCCCGCAATTGGCGGAGGGTAGGGGGCTTGGTTACTTAGCCCTAACGCGAGCTAGGAGCGGTGACTAACGTAATTTTGACTCTATTGCTGTGAGCGGTCATGACTGCAGTAGCAAGTCGACTTCGTTCAGAAGTTGGTCGACCTCAAACGGTTTCAGCAGGACCGCATCCGCGCCCTGTGACATGGCGAATTTTTGATAATGGGGCTCGTGATTTCCGGATACTATCACGATTCGCTGTCTTCGGATGTTTCCATTGCGCAGGTGGGCCAGCACAGAAAATCCGCTGCGTTTGGGGATGACTAGGTCCAAAACGACTAAATCTGGATTATCCCGTTCTGCCCGTACCAGGGCTTCGGAACCATCTCGGGCGACCAGTACATCGTAGCCATGCGCCTTCAGCCCAACTTGCACCATCTCCAGGAACCCGTCATCGTCGTTGACCAAGAGCACTCGTTTCGCGGATTGATTCATGTCAGCCTCAGCCTCGGCATCGAACATCTGTGACGGCCATTGCCACCAAATTGCTGTTACACAGGATCGGCACTTCGTCAAGGCTTTATTGATTATTTTCGGCGAGCTGTCATCGACGTACGTCCAACCCGTGTCTACTAGCTCCCCAAGTCTCGCAATTTTGAGTAGACTGGCTTCTAAGATTTACATTTTCGTAACAACTCAGCTAAGTTAAGCAGGACGGACTTTTTAGGCCGTCACGATTCGGTTGACGGGCTGGAAAGAACTGTCCTACGGCTGTTTCGCCAGACGGCTAAAGTGTTAAACATTTTCCAGATCTTCGATTTTGGAGTCATGAACTGTGTCAGTTACTTCGGTTGTCGGGTTGCAGTGGGGTGACGAGGCTAAAGGAAAGATTGTTGACATTATCACTCCAGAATCCGACGTGGTGGTTCGGTATCAGGGAGGTAACAACGCCGGACACACGGTTCGGTTCGATGGCAAGACGTATAAACTGTCGCTTCTGCCGGCGGGCATTCTGCATGATGGCGTTGCTTCCGTGGTCGCCACGGGAGTGGTCATCAATCTGAAGGCATTTCTGGACGAGCTGGACGGAATTGTCCAGCGCAATGGGTCGATCAAGGGTGACCTGTTAGTGAGCAGCCGAGCCCATGTCGTTTTCCCGTACCACATGGTCGAGGAAGCAGTTCTGGAAAACAGTCGTAAAGGCGATGCAATTGGAACGACCATGCGCGGCATTGGCACGTGTTACCGCGACAAGGCCAGTCGAATTCACGCAATTCGCGTCGGAGACCTGTTTCATTCGGATTCATTTCGGCAACGATTGACGGAGATCGTTGCGCAGAAAAATATCATTCTGAAAGCGCTCGATCCCGAAATTGAACCGCTCGACGCCGCGGCGATCTTCGAAGAGTATTCTCAGTATGCCGCGCGTTTGCAGCCGTACGTTGGCGATACGACCAGCTACCTGCACAAAGCGCTGGCTGAAGGGAAGCATATTCTGTTCGAAGGGGCCCAAGGTACTTTGCTTGACGTCGATCACGGTACGTTTCCGTATGTAACATCGTCAAATAGTTCTGCTGGCGGATTGCACAGCGGCAGTGGCGTTTCCGAGCGGGAGATCACATCGATGATTGGAGTGGTCAAAGCCTATACGACTCGTGTTGGCGGCGGTCCGTTTCCGACAGAACTTTGCGATGAAATCGGCGATCACCTTCGCGACCAAGGACAGGAGTATGGGACCGTCACCGGACGGCCGAGGCGCTGCGGCTGGTTCGATGCGGTTGCGGCTGGTTATTCCGCGAGGCTCAACGGCATCGATTCGCTGGCCATTATGCTGCTGGACGTACTGAGTAAATTGGAAGAGCTAAAGATATGCGAAGCGTACGAAATTAACGGAGAACATACGACGGAGTTTCCAGATCACGTCGAAGATTTTGCGAACGTGCAGCCGATCTATCGCTCGTTGCCCGGCTGGCGGAGAGACATCTCGGAAATGCGAGTGCTGGCAGATCTTCCTAACGAGGCCCGGCAGTTCGTCGACACAATCGAAAAACTAATTGGCGCGCCGGTCGAATTAATCTCAGTCGGCGCAGATCGCGAGCAAACGATTCAAGTCAATTAGCTGCAGTCAATTTCAAATATGGAGAGTACTCAAGTCGAACCGATGTGCACGTTTGTCAGATTTTTCGTGATTCCTAATGTCGTTTTGATGTTCATTCGTACTGTCAGTGGTGCAGGATCACTAAACGGCGCCTGGAGTGGGTGATTCAGTTGTTGAAATAGTGCAGTCATGAATCATGCGGACGAAACGGAATCAGTCTCGGCGAATCTTGGTTTTTGGGATACGGTCAGTATCATTGTCGGGATCGTCGTCGGCGTTGCGATCTTTAAATCGCCGCAGGTGATCTTCAATAACGTCAACGGTCCATGGCAATTGATGGCGGTGTGGGTATTGGGCGGGTTACTGGTGTTTGTCGGGGCACTGTGCTACGCCGAATTGGCGACGACCTATCCTCGATCAGGCGGTGATTACGTTTACTTGACGCGTGCTTACGGTTCCTGGGTCGGATTCTTGTTTGGCTGGGGTCAGTTGGTAGTGATCATGACCGGCACCGGCATTGGCGCAATGGCTTTTGCGTTTTCTGATTATTCGATCGCGCTATGGAACTTGGATCCCAGCGGCAACATCGTCGATCGAGAAAGGGCCGAATTCGTTGCGTCCCGTGTTACGGAAACCTGGGGTATCGGATTTGCGGTTGGTGTTGTCGTTTTTCTGTCCTTTGTGAACCTTTTGGGTGTTGTGTTGGGGAAAACGATTCAGAACATTCTGACGGTGGCCAAAATCGTCAGTGTATTGGGTATCATCGTTGTCGGTCTCATTTGTGACGGTTCGGGTTCTCTGCAAGTCGTCGCGAAGAGCGACGCAAACTTCGGGGTGGCGATGATTTTGGTTTTGTATGCGTACGGCGGTTGGAATAACGTCGCATACATCGCAGCAGAAGTGCGCGATCCACAGAGAAATATTCCGAAGGCTTTACTGTTTGGAATCGGCGGAATCACATTAATTTACCTGTTGGTTAACGCTGCCTATATGTTTGGTTTAGGATTCGATGGGACTCGTGACTCTGGCGCACCTGCTGCAAAGCTCTTAGAGACCATGTTGGGCGATTGGGGTTCGAAGAGTATGAGTCTACTGGTCATGGTCTCGGCATTAGGGGCAGTGAACGGTCTGATTTTTACGGGTTCACGGATCTACGCGAGTCTGGGTGAAGATCACCGAATGTTCGCGGTTTTGGGACGCTGGCATCCAAAGATCGGCGTTCCGGTCTGGTCCATACTGAGTCAGGCGGTTGTTGCAATTTTTCTGATCATCGCCGTCGGAACTCCTACTGGTCGGAACATTATTGACGGGATGTTGCAGGGAATCGGAATTAAGACGCTGTCATGGGATCAATATTTCGGAGGATTCGACACTCTGGTTGCCAGCACCGCACCAGTCTTCTGGACATTCTTTCTGCTGACTGGAATCTCACTTTTTGTGCTGCGATGGAAAGACCGCGACATCGAGCGACCATTCCAAGTGCCATTTTATCCGGTCATTCCAATCATTTTTTGCCTGACCTCCGTCTACATGCTTTATTGCAGCATCATCTATGCGAAAACTCTGTCGCTTTTAGGGATTGTCCCGTTGTTGCTCGGTGTGCCGTTGTATTTCATCAGTCGACAAATGACTGTTTCCGCCAACTGACAGTCCTGCGTGCCCACGCCGATACAGAACACTACCAAAGACGCCAATAAGAAAAATTACAGCCCGAATGTTGTTTACGTGCCTACTCCGCATAACGTGGTGGCCAAAATTCCGGAACTGGCTCAGGTCAAGCAAACTGATACGGTGTACGACCTGGGCTGCGGCGACGGGCGTATCGTCATCACAGCAGTCAAGAAATATGGTTGTAAAGCAATCGGATTTGACGTCGCTCCGAAGCAAATCAAGGAGTCGTTGGGAAATGTCAAGAAAAACAACGTTGGCCACCTGGTCAAGATCTGAAATAAGGACATCTTCACACTCGA
>Ga0310123_10002057_pt1 | contig 16240 bp, 12 predicted proteins | sample CB6_AW_1057_MG_FD_203505 | JGI IMG/M metagenome (GOLD analysis project Ga0310123, IMG submission 203505) | Marine microbial communities from Western Arctic Ocean, Canada - CB6_AW_1057 | ecosystem: Environmental > Aquatic > Marine > Oceanic | place: Canada: Western Arctic Ocean | collected... | reverse complement strand
TTTCATACCTTCGGTTCCCATTGATATACCATCACTAATTGTTATGGTTCCAAACATCATTGGAACCATTCCTGCATCCCGTACTCCAATTTTAGCTTTTTGTGCAATTCGATCTAAGTGAACATTGCATGGAGTAACATCTGAAGCCAAATTTGCTATACCTATAAAAGGTTTATTCATATCTTCATCAGTTAACCCCATTGCCCTAAGCATTGACCTAGCCGGCGCTCTGTCATCTCCTTGCGTAACTACCTTACTTTTTTTATTTAGTGACATCATAATTCACCTATTTAAATTTACTACATTCATTATAATTATTAAAAAAATTATTTCCATTAAAACAACGGTTTTCTGAAAGGTTTATTATTATTTCTTGGATATTCAAAATCAATTTCTACATTCTTTTTAATAATTATCAGATTATGATTTCGTGCTACCAATTCATTTGAAACTTTGTATATTTCAATTAATTGTGCATCAAAATATCTTAAAGTTTTATTCATAGATTCAAACTCAGATTGAGACAAATTAGATTTATGAAATATACAATACCCTCCTATTTCAAGCAATGGTAAAGAAACTTCTATTAAAGTAGATATTTTTGCAACTGCTCTTGCTAATATTAAGTTTTGCGTTTTTCTGAAGTATTTATCCTTTCCTAAATCTTCTATACGATCATTAACAATTTCAATCTCGTTTAAATTTAATAATTTAATTAATTTTTGCATAAAATCCGCTTTCTTTTTTACTGAATCCACCAAAATCATATTAGAATGGGAAATACAAATCTGAAAAGGAATCCCAGGGAAACCATTACCAGACCCAATATCTAAAATGTTTTGATAATTTATATTATATTTTTGTATAGGTAATATTAATGATAATGAATCTAAAACATGTAATGATATGAAATCATCAAAATCAGTGATATTAGTAAGATTATATTTATTATTTTCTTTATTTAGAAATTCAAAATATGAAATAAATTTATGAATCATATTATGATCATAATCAATAGATAAAAACTCTAACCCTTTACTTAATTTTTCTATGTTAAAATCAAACATAAATTTGAAGATTAATTATTTGGAAGTACAAAATCTGTAACATTTCTAACATCAATGTCGCAATAATCAAACATCTCATTCTTAATAATTTTATCTATATGCAAATTACTATATAAATCACTATAAGTAATTAAATTCTTATCCTGAAATCTAATATATACAGGGGTATTCCCTTTATTATTTTTAATAATATCAATTAATTTTGCAAATCTGGAATCATTATTAACAATATTCTTAATTGTAAAAACTAAACATTTGTTTTCACTATCGATTTTATTGGATTCAACAAATCCATTACTTTGAGGAATGTATTTAGAAGCATTATTAAAATAAATGGATAATTGATTGTTTCTCATCCTTATATATCCTTCAATAACAACCAAGTTACTTTCATCCCAAAGGTCCATCTGATTAAAATTTTGATTAAAACTTACAAGTTCTAATTCAGAATCCAATAAATCTATTTGTGATTTAAAATAGGGTTTTATTTGATTAGTTTTTTTATCAGTATAACTTAATTTTTCAATAGATAATGTCTGGCCTAAAATTTTAACATTTCTCATATCTGTGGCTGATAAATTATTTATTTGTTCTACACTAGTTATATAATCATCAGAAACAGATTTTATAATTTGTTCATTTTGATGATTGATAGTTAATTTTAATCCTAACAATTCTAATTCCCATAACTGTTTATCTTTAGATGTGGTATTCATATTTAGATTTAAATTTATTTCGGTTTTTACTTTCTGATCTTCAGGTAAATATTGAAACATGGAGGTCTGATTATGTTTTTTTGCATTATTTGTATGTGTTGATACTGCGATAAAATCATCAATTTTATCTAATAAAGCTGTTCTATCTGCAAATTGATCAAATCCCCCTACTTTAATTAGTGATTCTATAGTTTTTGAATTTAACACAGATAAATCAATATTTTCAAATATATGTTCTAATGACTTGTATCCACCCAATGATTCTCTTATTTCTACCAAACTATTGGCAGCTTTAATTCCAACATTTTTTACCGCTGACAATCCAAATCTTATATATTTTTCTTTATCATTTCCATATAAAGAAAATTTACTTTTGCTTTCATTTATATCTGGCGGTAATACTTCTATGTCATTAAGTTTTGATTCTTTAACAAACATATTAATTCGTTCTGAATTATTGATACTAGCATTCATGGATGTTATTAAAAATTCATCTAAATAATTTGCTTTTAAATATGCAGTAATATATGAAATCAGTGCATAGCTGACACTATGAGCTTTATTAAATGCATAACCTGCAAATGGTTCGATTAATGCAAAAACTTCAGAAGCTAATTCTTGTTTAAAACCATTGTTAACACATCTTGAAATAAATTTATTTTTTTCTTCTATCATTATTTCCGGGATTTTTTTACCCATAGATTTTCTTACAATATCAGCTTCTCCCAATGAATACCCCGCCATTTCTCTAAAGATATAAAGTACTTGATCTTGATAAACAATAACTCCATATGTTTCTTGTAAATTATCCTCAAGCACTCTGTGAATATAATTCGGTATTTGTCCATGTTTACCATCAATAAATCTGGATATTTGATCCATTGGTCCTGGCCTATATAAAGCTATCATCGCTGAAACATCACTCAAAGTAGTTGGTTTTAATTCTTGTATATATCTTTTCATTCCTGAGCCTTCTAGTTGAAAAACTCCCATTGTCTTGCCTTCTGAAAGTAAATCAAAAGTTTTGTTATCTTCTAAATCAATAGTATTTATAGAAAGTTCTTGATTTCTATTAATTTTAATAGCATCAAAGCAATCAGCAATTATAGTCAAATTTGACAACCCTAAAAAGTCCATCTTTAATAAACCTAATTTTGCTATAGGGTCCATAGCATATTGAGTCATCAATATATCTGAATTATTTGATTTCGAAGATGTTTGTAAAGGAACAAATTCATCTAATGGAGCTTCAGATATAACCACTGCTGCTGCATGAGTACTAACATGCCTTGTTAAACCTTCTATAGATCTTGAAGTGTTTAATAATTTTTGATAATTAGGAATATATGCCTGCATTTCTTTTGATTCCAAAGCTGTTTCTATAGTCATGTTAGGACCAAAAGGTATAGATTTTGCTATTGGATCTATTTCTGAATAATCCATACCCATTACTCTGCCAGCATCCCTTATGGAACCTCTAGCTCCATATGTCCCAAACGTGATAATTTGAGCTACATGTGCTATGCCATATTTTTCAACAACATATTGTAAAACCATTTCTCTTTTATTATCTTGAAAATCTAAATCCACATCTGGCATTTCTTTTCTTTCTATATTTAAAAATCTTTCAAAAACCAAATTATATTCAAGGGGATCAATCAAAGTAACACCCAAACAATATAGAACTAGACTTGCAGCTGCACTACCCCTTACATTAAATGTGATATTATTTTCTAGTGAATATTTTGCTATGTCCCAAACAACTAAAAAGTAATTGGCATAATTTGTTTGCTTGATAACATCTAATTCATATCTCATTCTTTTTTTATACAAATCAGTAGGATTGTTAAATAATTTTTTAAAACCTAATGCACATTGTTTTTGCAAATATGACCATGAATCACTACCATCATCAATATTAAAAACTGGGATTTTTGTAGTTTCCAAGTCTATTGTTATATCGCACATATCAGCAATTAATTGAGTATTTGAAATTGATTCTGGTATATCAATAAATAAATCGTACATTTCCTCTGGACTTTTTAGGTAATATGATTGATCATCAAATTTCATTCTGTTAGTTGAAGCGATTTGACTATTTGTCTGAATGCATAAACATACATCATGAGTATTAGAATCAATTTGCTCTGTATAGTGAGAATCATTAGTTGCAACTAATGGTATTTTAGTTTCATTACTTAATTTTATAATATTTTTATTTATCATATCTAAATTATCAACATTTTCATGTCTCATGATCTCAAGAAAATAATCATCAAATACAGACGCATACCATTCCACCATTTTTTTTGCTTCATCATAACTTTGATGAATTATCAGTCTTGCTATCTCTCCGCTAGGACAACCTGATAATAGAATTAAACCTTCTTTATATTCCTCTAATATTTTTTTATCAATTCGCGGTCTGTAGTAGAAACCTTTAGTATTAGCTATACTTAATAATTTAACTAAGTTCTTATAACCGGTATTGTTCTTAGCAAGCACAGTTAAATGAAAAGGACTTCTTTCAGTTTGGTCTTTAATTTGGTAATCATTTATTGCAACATAAATTTCGGATCCAATTATAGGTTTTATCCCTTCATTTATACACTCAGTATATAAATCAATAGCGCCATACATATTACCATGATCAGTAATTGCCAAAGCATTCATACCTTTAGATTTTGCTGATTTAACCAAATCACTAATCCTGCTAATACCATCAATAATGCTATATTCTGTATGTACGTGTAAATGTGTAAACAAATTCATAAATATTAGTGATAATAGAAAATCTAATAAATAAAATGTTACACAAAATCTAACTTAAATAATACAAAAAAAAAGGAACATAACTTATATGTTCCTTTTTTTTATAAATACTATTTACTAATTTACATCCCCATGTCTGGCATTCCGCCTCCCATAGGTGGCATGGGTGGAGTATCTTCTTTTACGTCAGTTATTAAGGCTTCCGTAGTAAGTACCATTGCACCAACACTAGCAGAATTTTCAATTGCTGCTCGAGTAACTTTGGCAGGATCCAAAATTCCTTTCTCAATTAAATCAACATATTCACCTGCTTCAGCATCATAACCTTTATTCCCTGTGGTTTTTAAAGAAGCTTCTAAAACAACTTCTCCAGAAACACCAGTATTTTCAGCTATAATCTTAATTGGCTCTTCTAAAGCTTTGGATAAAACAGCTACACCCGTAGCTTCTTCACCACTTAATTTCAATTTAGCTAAATCTTTCTTAGCTCTCAGTAAAGCTAAACCTCCACCAGGAACTATGCCTTCTTCTACAGCAGCCCTAGTAGCTGACAAAGCATCTTCTACTCTATTCTTTTTCTCTTTTAATTCAATCTCAGTAGCAGCTCCAACTTTTATTATTGCAACTCCTCCTGAAAGTTTCGCTAAACGCTCTTGTAATTTTTCTCTGTCAAAATCAGAAGTGGTTTCTTCTATCTGTGCCTTGATTTGAGTAACTCTTCCACTAATTTCTTTTTCTTCACCTGAGCCATCTACTATTGTTGTCTCTTCTTTTGTTGATACAACTCTTCTTGCTCTTCCGAAATCTTCAGGAGTAACTGAATCCAATTTTCTTCCAACTTCTTCGCTAATAACTGTACCACCAGTCAAAGTAGCAATATCTTCTAACATTGCTTTTCTTCTATCTCCAAAGCCAGGAGCTTTAACACCTAGAATTTGTAAGGTTCCTCTTAATCGATTCACTACTAAGGTAGCTAAAGCTTCTCCATCAATATCTTCAGCAATTAACACTACATTCTTAGTTATTTGAAGAATTTTTTCCAATGCTGGAAGAATATCATTAACAGCAGATATTTTTTTATCTGTTATTAAAATATGAGGGTCTTCAATCACTGTTTCCATTCTATCTTGATTTGTTATAAAGTAAGGAGAAATATAACCTCTGTCAATTTGCATTCCTTCAACAAATTCCTGCTCGTAATTTAAACCTTTTGATTCCTCAACAGTTATAACTCCGTCTTTGCCAACTTTTTCCATAACCTCAGCAATTAAATTACCCATTTCGTCATCATGCGCAGAAAGAGAAGCTACTTGTGCAATTTGATTTCTACCTTCAATTGGTATAGACATACTGCCAATTGAATTTCTCAAAGTTTCAACACCTTTTTCAATACCTCTTTTTAATGCCATAGGATTAGCCCCTGCAGCAATATTTTTAAAGCCTTCAGAAATAATTGCCTGAGCTAAAACTGTTGCTGTTGTTGTTCCATCCCCTGCGACATCATTTGTCTTACTGGCAGCTTCTTTAAGTAATTGTGCTCCCATATTTTCAAATTCATCTTCTAATTCAATTTCTTTTGCAATTGTAACTCCGTCACTACATACCTGAGGAGGTCCGAATTTTTTGTCTAGTACTACATTTCTACCTCTAGGGCCCAATGTAACTTTAACTGTATTAGCCAGTTTATCTATCCCAACTTTCATTGAGCTTCTTGCTTCTTCACCATAAGTTATTTTCTTAGCTGCCATTTTTTCACCTGCTTTATTTAAAATCTTATTTTACAAATAAAATGTCTTCATCACGTACTACTAAATACTCTATAGTACCAACCTTGTATTCAGTTCCGGCATATTTTGAATATACAACAATATCCCCAACTGAAACTTCCGTAGGAATTCTTTTACCATCATCTGCGATTTTCCCCGGACCTACTGCTACAACTTTACCTTCTTGAGGTTTTTCTTTAGCAGTATCAGGAATATAAATACCTCCAGCTGACTTTTGTTCATTGTCATCTATAGGTTCTATAACCACTCTATTACTTAAAGGCTTAAATTTAATTTCATTACTCGCCATTATTTACTCCTTTTATTCTCTTTTTATGTTTCACAAGAAAAATATATCAAATATATTAATGAGAAAAACAATTCTATCAAAAAACTGCCTCGATATTATAAACTAAATAAGAAGAATTATCAAATTTGAAATTAAGAATTATTTGTAATTAATTTTTCTAATAATATAATCTTGATTTAATTAGTATTATTACCTAATTATTAATATAATAAATTTTTCAAATATCATATATATCAAATTAATTTATGGATAAAACTTATAACCCGTCAAAAACCGAAAAAGAAATATATAGTCTATGGCTATCAGAAAATGTATTTGTCCCATCTGATCAAAATACAGAATTAGACCCTTTTACAATAATTATGCCTCCGCCAAATGTGACTGGAGAACTTCATATGGGGCATGCTCTAACAATTGCTATTGAAGATTTAATTATAAGATGGAAAAGGATGCTAGGACATTCTACTCTTTACTTACCTGGAAGCGATCATGCAGGAATTGCTACTCAAGTAGTAGTCGAAAAAGAAATAGCAAAAACCGGTTCTAACAGACATGACCTTGGAAGAGAAAAATTCATTAAAAAAGTATGGGAATGGGTAGATGATTATGGGGATAGAATATATAAACAGATGCAAAGAATGGGAGCATCTTGTGATTGGTCAAGAAAAGCATTTACTCTAGATGAAACTCCTCAACTAGCAGTAAAAACCACTTTTGTAAATCTTTATAATAAAAAACTCATTTATAGAGGGGAAAGGATTACAAATTGGTGTATCAGATGTGCGACAGTATTATCTGATTTAGAAGTAAAGTATAAACCAGAAAAATCTAAACTTTATTATATTAAATATTATATTAAAAACTCTAAACAAAAAACCTTCTTAACAATTGCCACAACAAGGCCGGAAACTTTATTGGGAGATACAGCAGTTGCAGTAAATCCTAAAGACAAAAGATTTAAAAGTTATATTGGTAAAAAAATCATTGTCCCTATTGTTAATAGAGAAGTAAATGTAATTGGCGATTCTTCCGTAGAAATGGATTTTGGAACAGGGGCTCTAAAAGTCACTCCTGCTCATGATCATACTGATTTTGAAATTGGAAAAAAACATAACCTGCAAGTTGTAAATATTTTTAATCAGGAAGGTAAAGGTAATGAAAATGCATCTAAATATCAAGGGTTATTAATTGAAGAAATAAGAGATCAAATTGTTAATGACCTCAAAAAACAAGAATATATAGAAAAAATTGAAGATTATGATAATAATATAAGTCAGTGTGAAAGATGTGACAGCAAAGTAGAGCCTTACATCTCAATGCAATGGTTTATAAATATTAAACCTTTAGCTGAAAAAGCAATAAATGCAGTTAAAAATGAAGATATTAAAATTATTCCAGAAAGATTTAATAAAACATATTTTGAATGGATGGAAAATATTGTTGATTGGTGTATAAGCAGGCAATTATGGTGGGGGCACAGAATACCAGCATGGTTTTGTAACAAATGTGAACACATCACAGTTAATATGGAAACTCCTACTGAATGTGAAGAGTGTAAAAGCAAAGATATATATCAAGACCCTGATGTTTTAGATACTTGGTTTAGTTCGGGTCTTTGGACACATTCAACTCTTGGATGGCCCAATGATACAAAAGATTTAAATAAATTTTATCCTTCAACTGTAATGGAAACAGGGTATGATATTTTATTTTTCTGGGTAGCAAGAATGATAATGCTTGGAATAGAAAATATGGGGAAACCACCTTTTTCCCATATTTATTTACATGGATTAATATTAGATCCCTCAGGACTAAAAATGAGTAAATCTAAAGGTAATGTTATGAATCCATTAGAATTGATCGATGAATATGGAGCAGACGCTTTAAGGTTTGCAATAACTACAGGTATTACTCCAGGAAATAATCAAAGAATAGACGAAAGAAAAATAGAATCAGGAAGGAATTTTGCAAATAAAATATGGAATGCATCAAGATTTGTAATTAGCAATATCCCTAAGAATAAAAAAGAAACAAAAGACATTTCCACTTATGATATTTGGATATTAACTAAACTCAACGAAACTACTTTAAAAGTAATTGAAAATTTAGAAAATTTTCAATTTGGAGAAGCTCAAAGAATTTTATACGAATTTTTCTGGAATGAATTTTGTGATTGGTACATAGAGTTTTATAAATATGAAAATAATGAAGAAAATAAAGCCAATCAATCTGCTCCAAAAATATTGATATATATACTTAAAGAAAGCTTGAAATTACTACACCCTTTCATGCCTTTTATGACAGAAAAAATTTGGCAAATATTGAATGAAGAATTGGCAAATATTAATACAAGAAATGATAAATATTACAAAATTGAAAAATCACTTATAAACGCAAAATATCCAATCCCTGAAACACTTAACAAGGAATGGAAATCAAAAACTAAGGACATTGATGAAATTATAAAATCAATCAAGGCTCTAAGAAATATCAGGTCTGAACTTGGAATAGAACATAATCGAATAATACCAGTGAATATCCAAGGCACAGATGAAGAAACGAATAAAATTTTAAATCACTCAACTATTTTTTTAAACCTAGCGAAAGCTGACCTGAAACAAAACACTATAATCTCTCACGGGCAATTTATTCCTATAGGAATTGGAAATCAAATTTTTAACATTCAAATCCCAGAAGGCCTTAATTTGTCTGAAGAAATAAAAAGAATTAAAACTGAAATAAAAGAAATAGAAAAAAGAATTACTCCACTAGAAAAAAGAATTAAATCGCCTAACTTTTTCAACAATGCCCCAGAAGAAATAATTCTTAAAGAAAAAGAAAGACTAAAAGAACAGAGTAATAGAAAGTATCAATTGAATGAAATCCTAAAATCTATCAGTTGAAAAAATTATTGTTTAAATGGTGTGAAAATGCTTTGTTTAATAAAACTTTATCACAATTTAAATTAGTTTCATTATAAATATTCGTTAAATTTAAATCCTTAATACCGCAAGGAATTATATAAGTAAAATATTGTAAATCACAATTTAAATTTATAGCCACACCATGCATAGTAACCGATTTAGAAATTCTAACACCAATTGAACTTATTTTTTTACCCTTCACCCAAACACCTACGGGTTTATTATTATGTTCAGCCTGAATGTTAAAATCTTTTAAACTTGCAATAACTGCCTTTTGCAATATACGAATATATTCAACAGGTTTAATTCTAAGTTTTTTTAAATTAATAATTGGATAATAAATTATCTGATCGGGACCATGGTAAGTGATTTCTCCACCTCGATTAGATTCATATACTTTTATTCCTTTCAAATTCAATTCTTGTTGTGATAGTAAAATATCAGATTTTTTTCCTGATTTACCGATAGTAAATATATTTGGATATTCAAGAGATAAAATCACACCAGGAATATTTTCATTTTTAACATAAGCGTGAATTTCTTCTTGAACAATTAAACTTGTATCATAATCTATATTCTTTAAATCATATAAATACAAATTTTCTTGTGAATGATTATTAATATCTTCAACTATTTCACTAATTATATGTTTGCTATATGCCATATTCTAATTATTTACTATTTATATTTTTCATAAAAGGCTTTAGAATAACTATTCCGTAATTTAATCATATACGGGCCAGTAGCTCAGCCGGTTAGAGCGCAGTCCTGATAAGACTGAGGTCCCAAGTTCGAGTCTTGGCTGGCCCACCATAAAAATTATATTCTAAATTCTACTTTAAATTTTTCATGTGACTCCAAATCTTTGTACTCCTCTGGCAAAGCTCTAAATTGATTTGCTACATAAGTTCTTATTTCATCAATAGAAAGTGTTGAATACATCAAATCACCTTTATCCAAAACATCATCTATCAAAGCAATGCCTTTATGCAAAATATCATCTTGTTTTGTAACAATATCATGATCAAAAATGTTATTTTCATAATACCTATGTACCTGTTTTGAATAAGGAAGATATTGTTTTCCTAAACTATTTTTACTAACTGGCCTGCCTTCTGTTTCAACTAGCTTATATACACATTCCATTACTGGTAAATCAGATGAAACTCCATAATTTGACCCAACACCAAAAATATCTATTGGGCAATTATTCTTATTTATTAATTTATTTATAGAATATTCATCCATTGATCCACTTACTATAATTTTAGTTTCATTTAATCCTGCGTTGTCCAACATTTCCCTTGCTTTGAAAGTCAATGATTTTATATCTCCACTATCAAGTCTTACAGCTTTCACTTTACAATCATATTTTTTTGTTAATTTAATAACATTATTAATACCGTCAATAGTGTCATAAGTGTCTACTAAAAAAACAAGATTGTCTGGAAATTCTGATAAAAATTCTTCGTAAGAATTAAATTCATTTTCAAAACTTAAAATATATGAATGTCCCATAGTTCCTGCAAGAGGTATATTGTAAATTTTTCCGGCCTCTACATTGCTTGTAGATGCGAAACCGGAAATATATGAATTTCTTGATGCTTTCAACGAAGCTTCAGTTCCGTATGTTCTTCTTGCAGAAAAATCTATTACATCAGCACTCTTTGAAGAATTAACAATTCTAGAAGCTTTTGTTGCAAGCAAGGTCTGGAAATGTATCTCATTAATTAATAATGTTTCTAATAATTGCCCTTCTAAAATAGGAGCATTAATTTCTATTACAGGTTCATTTGGAAAGAAAATTGTACCTTCTTTCATTGCTCGTATAGAGCCTGTAAATTTAAAATCACTTAAATAATTTAAAAAATCATCATCAAAAACAGATAATGATTTTAAATATAAAATATCATCATTATCAAATTTAAATTTGATAATTTTATTGATAACATCATCAATGCCAGAAAGTACATAGTAGGGTCTTTTTATATTAGGTCTGAAAAATAAATTAAAAATTCCATTTTTGTTACCTTGCCTCCAATAAACCTGCCCCATACTTAGATGATATAAATCTATTAACTTAATATTATCTATTTTTATACCTTACTTAATTTTATCTAACATTTCAGGTGGTAATGGGAATACCCATCCCCTATTTTCTATAATTTCTTTTGCCAAACTTACTGGAATTGCAACGATAATTTCAGGTTCTATAGAAAAACTACCGTCAAAACCTCCAATAGCACTTCTTGCATGTACACCGGAAAATCCACCTTGATCTATTCCGTCATTGGCATACGCTCCCATTCCTCCGCCAAAAACAGAGTGCCATCTAAAAGAAAAACCATTCGCAACTCGTGGGGAATTCATAAATTCACCACCTCCAGGTGATACTACCATTGCCAAAGCTTTTATTGTGTAAAGAACATCATTTAAATCGCCTTCTTTACCGGCACTTAAAACCCAATGTAATCTTCTGATTATCACATCAGCTCCTTCTTGCCCTGAATCTTGACCTTTCTTTATTACATCATCATCATCTGACATCACTATATCTCCTGCAGTGTAACCAGACATATATACTAAACCGCTTTCATGTATTACCGCACCTGCGATACCAGCTCCTTTCAAAGATACTACGTCTTCATCAAAAGAACCTAAATCAATATTTAATTCGCTAATACGATTATAAACATCGAATTTACGTTTCATAGAACTTGGCATACCAAAATTATCATAATGTTTACCCATTTTAATCCTCCAATAACTTTTAAATTAATTATAAATATTAACTCTCAAAATGATCCCATCCTTTTGGATCTGTTAAAGATCCATCCAACATAATTTCCCCATTTCCATTATTAACTTCCCCAATTATAGACAAATTCAATTCATTTTTTTCAGCAATTCTCTTAATATTTCCCTGATTGTTTGGGGAAGCGGTGAATAATAATTCATAATCTTCTCCACCGCCTAAAGCAAAATTTTTATATTCTTCAGGAAAAATAACTTTCAACTCATCAGAAATTGGAAGCATCGAAGAATTTATATTAATATTTACTGTGCTTGAATCTGCAAGTCTACTTGAATCTAGTAATAAACCATCGCTTATATCAATGCAAGAAGTAATCCCAATTTCATTCAAATCAATTCCCAATTCAATACGAGGCACAGGAGATAAATGTGAATTTTTCAAATATATTTCACTATCATTTGAATCAGATTTTAATAAATTTAAAATCTCCAATCCTGCTTTTGCATTACCTAAATAACCACTCACATAAACCAAATCTCCCGGATTTACACTTTCTCTATTTAAAAAAATATTTGTATTTTTATTATTTAGCTTTTTATATCCAATACACGTAATTGATATATTTAAAATTTCAGATTTCACTATATCTCCCCCTATAACAGGGCAATTATAATTTAATGCAAGTTTTGTTATCCCATCATAAAAATTATTAATCCATTTTTCTGTAATATCATTAGTAACCCCCAAATTAATTAACATACCCATTGGGTTAGCTCCCATAGCAGCAATATCAGACAAATTAACTGCTACTGCCTTTTCACCTAATTTATCAGCTAAGAAATACATTAATTTAAAATGAACGTTTTCCACCAAAGTATCAGAAGTTACGCAATATCCAAAATCCCCACTTTTCCAATATGCCGCATCATCTCCTATCCCCTTAATTATTTCTAAACCCTGAGGCATTTTATATCTAGATAAATCTCCTGTCTTATCCACGATATTTTGAATTATTTTCTTTTCATTTATATTTTTCATTAATTAAGTGTAAATTCGATTTAAAAATTCTTCTAATTTATTGAGTGAATTACTCATATTTGCTTTATTTTGTTTGATAAAAAATTGGACAGATTTTTCAGACATTGATTTAGACCAATCAAAAATATGAGTAACTTTAGTTTTACCATCAATTTCTTCTAATTTATAAATCCATTTATTTTTGCCAAAATGTTGCCACCCTATCAATTTTTTATTTTCAAACATAATAACAGTATTTGTAATCCAATATGGTATTCCTTTAAAATGCATCAACATTTTAAACTTTGAATTTAATTCCAAGGAATTTTCTGATCCCAGATAAGCAATAATAGTTCCTGATCCGTCAATTTCTTTATGTAATTTGGGATTTGATAAAATATCAAATATTTGAACAGATTTATAATCGCTTATTTTAGATACGGAAATTAATTTTTCATTCATCATAACTCCATAAAGGTTTAAGTTTATTACTCGGAATCCATCCCAGTTTATTTTTTGCTTTTGAATTCATAAACTTTCTATGAGGTAAATCTTCACTTATAAAATATGTTTCAGCTCTTGAATCAAGTTTTTCCAATTCAATTTCTAATGCTAATTTAATTGCTACAGCTGCATCTTCCCATGTAACACTAAATGGGTTTAATGATTCCCGTAATTTATCAAATTTTTTATCACTTCCTCCTAAAATTAATTCCTTAGAATACAAATGATAAAAAAGTAAAGTTTGAACATAAATAAAATCATTATTGTCAGCAAAAATTTTACATATTTCATTACCTAAAGATTTAGTCAAAGCATATATATTCACCCCGGGTTGATTTGGAATATCAGAATTAATATTAAAATCATAAGTCTCAAAACTAGGTCCTGCCAAAACAAAATGAGGGCCTGTATTTATTATCCTGGGAATCTTATGCTCTTCAGCTGCCCTCATCATATTATAGGTACCCAAGGTATTTACATTAAAAGCCAGATCTCTATTATTTCTGTAAACTGACAAATTAATAATGGCATCAACATTTTGAGATATTTTCAGTACTTCATTTAAATTAGAAATATCAATTTTATAAAAATTAATATTGGAATCAATTTTTGCAAGATCAGTCTCTATAATTTCATAATCTTTTTTCAATAATTTAGATACCCAAGGCCCAAGCATACCATTTGCACCCAATATCAAAACTTTCATTACTTTTCCTCTCCGTATATTGGTTCTTCAAAAATTTCGTGTAGATTTACTTTTTCTGAATCTAAAGATAAAAATTTATTCATTTTATTTAAAGAAAATTTTAAATTACTAACATTTGAATGCGCATGAATAACCTCATAATCACGATATGTGTTTTGTTCGATTGCATGACTGATTATTTTAAAATAATCATCAAAAGTAATATAAATTTCATCTTTGTTATTTAAATTTTCTTGTTCAAAAAATTTAGGGATACGCAAATTAATCACTTTGACAGGGAACGATCTTGCATACTCTTTAACAATAAATTCAGATAAATATGAAGACAAATCTAATATCTTTGTACTTGGTTTAGGCTGCCAATTCTCATTAATAATATAATTATCAGGATATTGATTAAAAATATCTAAATCGCTAATAAATATAATTTTTTTTACTCCTTTTTGAATAGCGGAAAATAATAAATTATATGTATTCCTAAGATATATATTTAATGAATTATTATCTGTAATAAATTTACTTTTAGCAAAATGAATCAATGTATCAGATTTATCAATCAAAAGATTTATATTTTTACTGTCCTGTAAATTATTAAAAACAACATCTAAATCTTTATTATATGATTCTTTAAATACAGATAATTCAGTACATTTAATATTATATTTCTTATTCTTAATCAAAAATAATATTAATTTTTCAGAACTGATTTCAGATGCAGTTGTAATTAAAATATTCATAATGTTTACTATCATTATTATAATATCTTTAATAATAATATATTTATAACAATGAACAATAACAATTTAATATTTGTAGGGACATACAACAATTTCATCAAAGAAAAAACTTCACCTAGCGATGGGATATATACTTTGAGTTTTAATAACTCAACTGGAGAACTTAAAATAATTTCAAGTGTTATTAATAAAGAAAATCCTTCATTTTTAACTATATCCAAAAATAAAAAATATTTGTTTAGTGTAGGAGAATTAGACGATATTAGGAATAGTAAAATTTCATCTTATAAAATTAATAAAAGTAAAAAATGCCTTGAATTTATAAATTCAGCCTCATGTAATGGTTTAGGCCCTTGTCATATAACAATTGATAATTCAGGGAAATATATTTACACTGCGAATTATTCAGGAAAATCAGTATCATTTTTACCTGTTTCAGAATTTGGAAAATTATTTGATTCTCCTATTGTTATGCATCACGGAAAAGGATCAAATGTTAATAAAAGCAGGCAAATAGATTCTCATCCACATTCTGTAAATATCGATCCAACAAATAAATATCTTATAGTTCCTGATCTTGGTCAAGATAAAATTTATATGTATACAATTGATCAAATTTCAGGATATTTAAATAAAAAGAATATGAATTACGTAAACACTAGACCCGGCTCAGGCCCAAGACATGTAGTTTTTCATCCAAATCAAAAAATTTTGTATGTAATAAATGAATTGGATTCAACAATAGATAATTATAAAATTGATTACAGTAATCAAACATTGTCACTTATTTCTTCAATTAGTACATTGCCTGAAAATTCGAAAGTCAAAAGTACATGTGCGGACATACATATTTCCCCAAATGGCAAATATCTGTACGGTTCAAACAGAGGGCATGACAGTATTGCTTCTTATAAAATTGATAAAATAACTGGTAAATTAACAAATATAGGAATATTTAAAACCAAC
>Ga0310123_10002056_pt1 | contig 16250 bp, 15 predicted proteins | sample CB6_AW_1057_MG_FD_203505 | JGI IMG/M metagenome (GOLD analysis project Ga0310123, IMG submission 203505) | Marine microbial communities from Western Arctic Ocean, Canada - CB6_AW_1057 | ecosystem: Environmental > Aquatic > Marine > Oceanic | place: Canada: Western Arctic Ocean | collected... | reverse complement strand
ACTGAACCGGCAGCCTACGGAGCCGTCGCCAGAAAACTTGTTCAAAGCATTTACGGTGTGCTAAAAAATAAAACAATGTTTCAAATCCAACCTCAAAACACTTGACATTCAACGGACAATCTCTGCGTTAACCCTTTTTCATCTGCGTCCATCTGCGGTTCTCCTACGACGCTTTGAGACGTTCGATCTCCGCCTCGGCGTTCTGAATCTCTTGTTTGAGGTTCGCCACTTCTTTCGGATCGTCCATTTGCTGCGTGGATCCGGCCAATTGCGGCAGCAGTTTCTGGAGCCGTTTGCGGAGAACGTCGATCTTTTTCTTTGCTTTTTTATCCATCGGTTTCCGCGGCGGTTGGAGGTGCGATAGCGTCACCCGTCGGCAATTGGCATCCGACTTTTAGCGCGCTGGCCAAGGCGATAATAACTATCACGGCAAGGACCGCAACGTGCATCCGCGAACGTATCTTTTCTTGCGTTCGTCGAGCCGCGGGAGTGCGGCCCGAGAGGATACTGGCAAGGAAAAAGACGCCGAACGCCAGGATTATTTTGACTCCAACGACCGGATGGTAAAACCAGGCGAGCTCGATTTGGCCCGCCTTGGCGGCGTGGATCGTCGTGATGTAGTTGTAAACCCCACTGAGAATCAAGCACATTATGGAGAACATGACCATCCGGGCCCAACGACGCCGCAGCGTTTCGTTTAACTCTTCGCGGCCGTTACCACCATGTTCTTGCAAGGCGGGCAACTGCACTCTGCTAATGTAGATCAACCCGCCAGCAAGCGTGATGGCGGTGAGGATGTGTACGAAACGCGAGACGAAACTGATCCAGTCCATGATTGATCCTGTTGTTGGTTGATTTTAGCACTCCGGCTGCTGCATCCGGAAAAACTTCGAAGCTCCGCTCGTCAGCAGCCGGGGTGCCTCCGAGCAGGGCCGCCGGAGCCGTCGCCATTATCTATGAACCGGTCTATCAAAGCAATCGCCTCGTCGCGGTTTGTAATCTCGCCGTTTAACTGCGAATCGCGGACACCATCGAGCAACGCTTGAAAGTGTTGGCCGGGCGGCACACCGTGAGAGAGTAGATCGTCCCCGGTGATCAGCGGCGGTGGATTCAATTGTTCCGCGGGCAGGGCCAGCTTTTCGCGGCAATAGACCAGATGCGGATCGTCGGTCGAGGTGATTGCCTCGTGAAGGGCCAACAGTTCCTCAATGCCGTCACGGATAAGCAGTCGCTGCAATTGGGGCCAAGGAAGATCGCGGGCACGTGCCACGTCTTCCCGCCGGGCGAGCAACCAATCGAGCCGTGCGGTTTCGCTATTCGAGAGCCGTAGCCGATCGCGAATCGGCCGGACAACGTCGGTTGCCGTGTCCGTTGTGGTGCTTTGGCAGAGCAGCGCCGCCAGGGCCAGCGGCAGGCTCGGGTCGTGAAGCGCCGACGAGACTTGCAACATGCTCTGCCACTTCTCGTCGAGTACCGCCACCTCGGGCAGCACGACACGCAGAAGCTTCGACCGACGAAGCCACTCGAGCGCCGTGGCGCGGGAGGCGTGCGCGAGCATTCGGCGAACTTCTTGCCCGATCCGCTCGCCACTGATCGTGAGGATGTCGTCGGCCATCGCCTGCACGGCCGCGAGCGTGGCCTCGTCCATCTCGAAATCGAACGTGGCGGTGAACCGAACAGCGCGGAGCATACGGAGTTTATCTTCCGCAAGTCGAGCCATCGGATCGCCAATGGCTCGGACCACGCGGTCCTGGATGTCCTGTTGTCCGCCGACATAGTCGATAATTTCTTGCTTGATCGGATCGAAAAACAGACCGTTGATCGTGAAGTCGCGCCGACTGGCATCGAGCTCGGCCGTGCTGAAAGTAACGTGGTCCGGACGCCGGCCGTCGCTATAGGTGGCGTCTTCGCGAAAGGTGGCTACGTCGATCTGTCCCGCTTCGCGTGGACCGAGCACCACAATCACACCGAACGCGGCACCAACGGCCAGTGTCCGACGATGCCCGAACAACTGACGTACATTGTCCGGCCGAGCGCTGGTAGCGATGTCATAGTCTTTCGGCACTTGTCCGAGTATGTCGTCGCGGACGCAGCCGCCCGCCCAGAGCGCCTCGTAGCCGGCATCCTGCAGTTGCCCGATGACCCGGCGGGCAAACTTGCGTTGCTTTTGAGGATCAATCTGGGTGATTTTCATGTTCACCGGTCTAGCATCCCGGCTGGTGGCATTACCGTGAAACTTTGACAGCCGATTCCATCGTCTGGTTCACGAGCCGCTCGATGCGGGCGCGATTCTCGTCGTCCAGGCGAACGGAGTGTGCCACGGCGGGCCGCAGAAAATAGAGGCTCAAATCGTCCGGCGTCCGGCCGAGCACGCGCTCAACAGCCAGGGCATAAATGAACATCTGCATTTCGTACGGCCCGGCGGCTGCCGCCACTTGGTCGGCCGCGACGCGGTTCGTCTTGTAGTCGAGTATTCGCCACGATCCGTCGGCGGCCTGGTAGAGGCAATCAATGTACCCATGCAAATAGCGACCGCCTAGAGCCGGCTCGTCGGGCGGCCAGGCCAGCATGAATTCCAATTCGCGGTGGATCTGCCGAGCCGCAGCCAGTTCGGCCGCGATCGGCGAATCCAAGAACCGCTGGACCATCGGGACCGCTTCGGCCACTTCGGGGCCCGTCAAGTCGAGCCGCTGGGCCGAGGCATGGCGTCCGATGAGTGTTTTAATATCGCCGGGATTCTTGAAATCGACTTGTTCTAGCACGTCATGCACGAGTGTACCAAGCTGGCGCGGGTCGGGCCCGTCAGTTTCATGGAGCCCGTCAGACTCGTCGGGCATCTGGAATTTTGTCGCCGAACCGTCATTCTCGATCGTCGGCGCGGTCGTCAAATCGAGATGTAAGAGACCGCTAAGTCGCGAGAACGAAAACTGGCGACGCGCGGCCGCATCGATCGGAATAGGCCGCACCGCGTCGATCGAAGCCGCCTCGCCTCGGTCCGCTAGTTCAGCGATTTCGACGGTCCACTTCTCCAGCTCAAGCCGCGATGTACTTTTCTTGGGCCGACGCTCGGCTTGCGGCTGCTCGGTCGTCACCGACACCCGTGGATCGTCGTAGCCAGGTGGAAGCGTGCCGCGGCAAGCGCCCGTCCGCAAGTCGAATCGTTCGGCAAGCAGTTGGGGCCACGGTCCGCCCGGCCACGTGTCGGGAAATATACTGCTCGACAAAATGAGATGGTCGGCGGCCCGCGTACAGGCAACGTAGAGCAGCCGATCCGTTTCGTGTCGTTCATCCTCGGCCTCGGCCGCCTTGTACATTTCCAAGCCGGTGCAAGCCGTCTGTTTCTCTTTCTCTTTTCTCGGCAGCGGCACCAACGGGCCCAGCGCCAGAGAGACCGCCGCGCGGGCGCCGCGATGGTCTCCTTTGCGTGCCAGGTCGGGCACAATGACGATGGGAAATTCGAGCCCCTTCGCTTGATGGATGGTCATCAGTCGCACGATGTTGGCCGACTCCGCTTGGGTCGTGGCGAGAGATTCATTCGGCTTGTTGGCAACGAATTGGGAGAGCTGTACCAAAAAATCGGCCAAACCGAATCCGCCACGGTCGTTCTCGCGCGCCTGATCGATCAGCTTGCGAAGATTGGCCAGTTTTCGCTCACCGAGAAATTCGGCCAGCAGCACGGCATCGTAGCCTGTCCGGCGGAGGGCCTCGTTGATTAGCTCGGCTACGCCAACACGATCCTTGAGTCGGCGAAGCGCTTGAATCGTTTCGGCAGCCCTGGCAACAGACTGTCGCTGCGAATCGTCGAGCGCCGAGGGAGGCGTCGCCAGCAGCCCACTGTTGAGACCCTCTTCATGCTGGGCCAGCCAGAACAGCGCCTCGTCGGTGAGTCCGAAGATCGGGCTGCGGAGGGCTCCGGCCAGGCTCACGTCGTCGGCAAAGCTGGCCACCGCGCGGAGCAAGTTGAGCAGATCGTAGATTTCCTGTTGTGCATAAAACGCGTGGCCGCCGACCAAGTAATACTCGATGCCGTGGTTGCGGAGCGCCTCTTCATAGATTTCCACATCGGTCAGCGCACGAAACAAAATCGCGATGTCGCCCGGCTCTGCTGAGCGAAGGGCCTCGCCGCCTGCCGGTTGCCGATCGGCGATCACTTGTCGCGATCCGGTGAGTAGTTCGGAGATGCGCCGCGCGATCCAGTCGGCTTCACGCTCTCGGGCACGCCGTGCCGCACCAGCCGTGCCGCCCCCTCTCGGTTTCTCGTCAGACGCTGCCCAAAGAAACTCGACACTCGGTTCGCTGCTGAGCTGCGATCGATGCGCACGGAGCGCCTGATAACCGTCGCCAAGGCGCTCGCAAAACAGCGCGTTGACGAAATGCAGGATGCCCGGCTGACTGCGGAAATTCATACTGAGCGGCAGTCGCCCACACTCAGGCATCTGATCCCACAACTGCTCGAACACGCGCGGCTGCGCACCGCGAAATCGATAGATAGACTGCTTGATGTCACCGACGAAAAAGAGCTTGCCGCTGAGAAGATCTTCTCCGCAGAGCGACTTGACCAGCTCGACCTGGGTCGCGTCGGTGTCCTGAAACTCGTCGACCAGCAAGGCGCGAATCTGCGATGAGATGGCCCGGCGCAGCTTCGCGTGGGCCGGATCGGTGAGAACCTGATTCATGCGGATCAACAAATCTTCGAAATCGAGGGCGGCCAACTGCTGTTTGGCCTGGTCATAACGGGCGATCACCGCGACAGCGAGCCGCAAAAAGTCGCAGCCGGCTTGGGCCGCCGGCCACGCCGAATCGCGATCGAAGGAGACGAATGGTTTAACACGGTCAATTTCTTTGCGGAGTGCTGTGGCAGCCGTTTTGAACAACTCGTACACCTCGGCGTCGGGCCATGTTTTTTTGCCGGCGCCCTTTACCTTGGCCGCTTCGTGAATCTCCATCAGATCGTCGAGTGGATTCTTGCTCTCGGCTAACCGGGGCAATCGTTCGAGCAGCGTGGCGCGACGCTCGTTCATCGGCGGCACATCGAAACGAGTGTCTCGCATAATCTCCAGCACACGCTTCGACGATTTGGAACCGACGAACTGGGCCAGGAGGTTTGGCAAAAAATGTTCGGTGTAATGCTCGTGCCAAATCGTGACCAGCTCTTCGGGACTCAACTCAAGCCAACGAGTCCAATCGAGCCGCCGAAATCTTGTGATGAGTGTCTGGAGAAGATCCTTGAGCTCGGTCAGACCATAATCGAACGCCAGACGGACGGTTGTCTCCTCGCGCCGTGCCAGATCGTCGCGGATTTGGTCGTCAAGGACTTCGGACAAGAGTGTGTCGGCCTGCGCTTGCTGCAAGACGCTGAATTGCGGATCGAGCCGTGCCTCGACAGCATGAGTACGGAGAAACGTCGTGCAAAAAGAGTGAATTGTGCTTACCCGAGCCGAATCGAGGTCGCGCCATAGATCGAGCCAATAGCGGGCGTCTTCGCCGGTCGACGCTTCGATACGCTCTTGGCATTTTTGGCGAATTCGGTCGCGCATTTCGCGGGCCGCACGTTCGGTGAACGTGATGGCGACGATCTGACTAAGATCGGCCGACTCGCCACCGGTCGGTTCCAAGTGCAAGAGAAAACGCTCGGTCAGAACGAAAGTCTTGCCACAGCCGGCGCCGGCGGTCAGCGCCACGCTGACGTCGCTGGTCGTCAGTGCTTTATCTTGTTCGGAAGTGAGTGCTTGCCGGGCAGGCGTCATGGCGCGTCCTCGCAGAGCGGTACCCAAGTTTTGCCGACGGCGCGTGCCTGAGCCACACGACAGACTTTGTTAAAGTCACACCTACCGGTGCAATGTTCATCTGCGTTTTCAACGGGAAAGTTTGCCGCTCGGACTCCGTCAATGAGCGACTGCACCCGAGAGAGGATCCGCGGACGAAGCGTCTGCCACGTGTCGGTGGGTTCAAGCGTCGATTCATCTTGCTGATGGGCAGCGATCGAACGCTTGTCGAAGCCGGGTCCTTCCATGAACCAATAGCCCATCTGCCAGGGCACGGCGCCCTTGCCGGCCAGCAGTAGTTGCTCGACCGCCATGGCATAGAGCGGAAGCTGCAGTGCATCTCCACTTTCGATGTCCTTTGATTTTAGTTTGTCCGATTTGCCTGACTTGTAGTCGATGATGTTAAACACGGGCCAGCCAGCCGCCATGCCCAGGTCGATCCGATCGATTCGCCCGGTGATCAGGATACGCTCCGAGTCCACTTCCAATTCGAACGGCTGATCGGTGCTGCGAGAATCTTCTTGTTCATCTGCGATCTGTTCAACTGGGCCATGCCGATCCGGCCCGAATCGAACTTCAAAATGGGCCGGCCGCAACGGCGAATCGAGCCCATCCGACAGCCGGTCATAGTCGGCATGACGCGGATGATATTGCCCGAGCCACTGGCGGACTTGCCGACCGTCGAGCTCTTGCAACGTGGCCCCAACGTCGCCGCCCGCCGGGGTCGCTTCGATCAATGCCCGGATCGCCACCTCGACCTCTTCCAGAAAAACGTCCGGGTCGAGGTCGGCGGGCGAGCTGGTCGATTCTGAGAGCTCGTTCAACTTTCGATGGACGCTCGCCAGTGCCGCGTGCAGCAATTGTCCCCGACCACGGTAGTCCACATCGAGGGACAGATCGTCCAGCGGAGCAAGCCGCAAGACGCGATCCAGAAAGAATTGATAGGGGCACGAAGCGTACTGCTCCAACCGACTTGGACTCCACATCGCATCGGGGCCAAACCGATCGGCGATCATTCGTTGTGCTTCGTCACCCTGAATGATCCCCTCAAAACAACCAAATCGCTCGCCGCGAAAGCGCTGCTCGACGGCATGAAGCCCGGCGGCCATCGGCTGCCAAAGGTGGGCCACGGATGGAAGATCGTTCGCGGGACCATGCGCGAGCCCGGCGAGCAATCGGTGGTCGCCACTCATGGCGCGAGAAACGGCACAAACGCGCAGTTCGGCCGGCGACAGGGGCTGCGGCGATTGTGGGATCGGGCTCAGATGATGCAGATCGTGACGAATCGCCCGTCCCATCCCAGTTACTAGTCCGGGCGTTTGGTCCGAATCAAACAGCCGCTCGACTTCGGCGACGTACGGACTTGGCGAGAGCGGCTCCGCTTTTTCATCATGGGCGGGATAGCTGAGCGTCAGATGCTCACCGGCGCGGGTAACCACCTCGTAGAACTGCAACATTTCATCGCGAGTGCTTTGGCGGCGGTCGACGAGCGGAAGCCCGGCATTCATCAGACGGCGCAGCTCGGCGTCGCTGTAGAGTCGATCGGAAGGCTGCGGCGCGGGGAACGCCTTTTCCGACAGGCCGGCGACAAACAGATGCGGAAACCGTAAGCCTCTGACGCTCGGTGCGGCAAGAATCTGTACGCAACCGGTCTCATCCTGGACGCTCGGCAGCGGCACACTATGCAGAAGATCAAGCAGTAACGCGAAAAACTCGTCTCGTGATCGCTCGGCGTCGCCTTGACCCAGCCAGGTCGAAACTTGATCGCCCGCCGAGAGGATTTCCTGCAAAAGCTGCCACGCACGGTGATCGGTTAGCACCCTGGCTGCTTTCCAGAGCGACTTTCCAACACTCTCATCTGTCTGAAGCAGCCGGGGTGCTGGTAGTTTGAAAAGCAGCCCAGCTCGCTCGGCCAACGTCGTGAGCGCCTCGGCCCATTGGCGATGCGTACCGCGCTCGGGTAGGCCCTCGGTCAGCTCCGCCAGCCTCCGAAGAAGCGGAAGAGCGCGGACTGCCAGGCGATGTCGCACGGTCGGCCAATCTTGCTCGTCGATCGCAGCATCGTCGGTCGGTGTCGGCGTTTGACCGGCATCTTCGGGACCCGCGACTTGGTCAACCGCAACGCCCTGGGCCCATTTTTCAACCTGTCGCAATAGTGCCGCGCGTCCGGACGGGATTTGAAGATGGCGTACGAGCCGTTCGGCCGCGGCGGCGGCGAGCCAATGGGTCGGGCTGTCGTCGTCGGCGCGGAGATAGTCGTTGTTGATGGCCTCCACCACGAGTCGGAACGGCCAGTCTTCGACGGCCAACCGCACCAACATCGCGACGCTCCGCAGCACGGGCGCCGAGCCGAGCGTGAGGTGCTCGTCGATCGAGAGCGGAATGCCCAGTTCGTCGAATACTTCACGGACCAGCGGTGCCGACTCTCTGAGCGAGCGAAAGACCACACCGATGTCGCCGGGCGGCACATTTTTCTCGATAATGAGTCGCTTAACGCGTCGGCCAATCTCTTCGATCTCGCCCAGTCGGCGGGATACGGAAAGCACCTCGACGCTCGGCTGGGCGGATGACTTCTCGCTTCGCCAAGGCGGCGACCGGTGAGGGCCTTTGAAAAGCTCGCTTTCCAGATGCGCGATGGCCGACCGGGAGGCTTTCGTGTCGCGCGGAACCTCTTCCACTGAGAGGCCCCGTTCCACTGAGAGATTTGGATGGCGGTCTTGCAGGGCGGCGAGCGTGCGCCGTGGCTTATCGAAAAGATCGTCGCGGCCCGATGCCCCATCCGATCCCGCTGCCCCGTCCCCCGAGACCCTATCTAAGGGTAACGAGATGCGTGTCTCGCGGCTGCGGCCGGCGAGCACCTGGAGAATTTCATGCTGGGTGCGTGTGAAATCGGTGAAGCCGTCTACCACCAGCAGGTCCAGTTTTTCGAAAGGTGGGCCCTGCCCTTGCTGGAGCCGAGTGCGAGCCGACCAGAAGCGGCCCTGTTGGTCGTAGAGTCGGTTCGTGTTGAGAACGTCTTGATAGGCGGCGTAGAGGTTGTGGAGCTGGCGATCTTTCTCCGTCATGTCGCCCTGGGCACAGGCAGCGGCGAATTCGTGTGGCCAGACTTCGATCCGTTTCATTTCGGCAATAAACGAAACCACCAGATCGAGAAGTCCCTGGCTGTCGGCAATCGGCGCGAAGTGGCGTAGTTGCCCTGCTGCCAGGGCGCTGCGAATCAGCCCCCGAACGATCAGGCGCCGGGTCGAGTTGCTGATCGGTTGGCCCGCGTCGGGCGCGTTGTGTAGGACCACTTCGGCAACCTGATCGAAGGTCATCACGCCGGGCCGGAAACATGCCGGCAGTTCGGGCGCGAGAAGACGATCTCGAACCTCGCGGACCATACGTGTCGTGGGCGCAATCCAGAGACATCGCCCCGTGAAGTCCGATGGTGCTGTGAAGTCCGACGAGAGAACCTGCCGATATTGCCCGAGAAGCCGCTGCGTCTTTCCCGAGCGGGCAGGACCGGCGATCACGGCCACCATCGACGTCATACGTGGTTATCCCCAGGGATCGTCCGATGTATATGGTTGTTAGTAGCTGGTGGCAAGTAGCGAGCAGCATGAGGGAGGCGCTTCGGGGCTCATTGTGACACAGCAGCCGGGGTGCTTTCTACCTGCATCGGCCCTTTCCCCTCGCACCGAGCCCCTCTGAGGAGTGGTATTTTCGGTGATTAGGAGGTTTGACACGAGCCGGCCGGCTATGCTACACTACCGCCATATTCCTAGGTGGTGGCCGTGTCTGCGGTTTATCACGATTGCCCACGGAGCGGTCGTGGCAAGGGCCGCGGCTTTGGGAAGGGCATTGGGCGTGTGTCGCCCTGTTTTTATCTTTTTTATCCTTTTTTCCCTATGGAGGTGTGAAATGGATGCCAACCGTCGAACACGAGGGTTCACCCTCGTCGAACTGCTGGTGGTCATTGCGATCATCGGCATCTTGGTGGCGCTACTGCTGCCAGCGATTCAGGCCGCGCGAGAGGCCGCGCGTCGAAACGGGTGTGTTAACAACATGAAGCAAATCTGCCTCGCTTTGCAAGAACATTTGGATGCCAAGAAGAGCTTTCCGCTCATTGGGACCAAGAATGTGCAGACGGGCTATGGCCGGAAGGGTAGCAACAAAGGCCCCCGGGCTTACAGTTGGATCACGAAGATTTTGCCGTTCATTGAAGAAACGACCATTTACGATCGCTATGGGCAGACGTCAAATCGCTTCAGGTCAAATGACTCGTTCTGGGAGGGGCACCTCGTCTCGGATGACACCAACCCCGACAGACCCCAACCCCACATTACTTCGTCCATCATTAGCACACTAATCTGCCCGACCTACCCGGGCAACAAACGTGTCAATACTTTGGTGGCAACGCGGTATGTTCCTAATTGCGTTAACCAACTTCCGCCGGCGATCACCAACTATAACGCGATGGCCGCCACGCACCTTGTCACGTCGGGATCCCTGCCGGACAGGACGGGTAGGATCGCGGCCAGTAGTTTGGGGCTTGCCGGCAACGGAGGCATGGTCTTCGCAGCGCGAGGAGAGAACATTGTCATTCCTCCTTTTGACAGCGTTAATAGATGGAACGTCAAAAAAGGCTTGACCCATAACGACATCACGGATGGTACGTCGAAGACCATTTTGGTGGTCGAGACACTCGAAGAGTCCCACTCGGCATGGTTCGATGGGGGAACGTCGTGGGTCATCGGCTATTGGCCGGAGCGAATTAATGAAGGCATTTCTTTCCCGACTTCCGGGCAGTCACTAACCAGCTTTCTCTTGGTGCTAGACACTGATCCTGCTAACCGATTGGCTCTGAACCTAGGCCCCAGAGTCGGCGCGGCGAATGTGGATTACTATGTTGAGCCGGGAAACGGAAGTATTTTGCCGACGGGGGGTGACAACGGAAGCGGTACGCTTGAGGTGCGAAGTTGGGGCCCGAGCAGTGCTCACGCTGGTGGTGTGATCATCCATGGATTCGCCGATGGCCATGTCACTGGGATCACCGAGGAAACCGACGAGACGAGTTATCTACACCGCGTGAGCCGGGCTGGCCGCGAACCGGAGTCGGGTGGAGCAGGTTAACACGGGCGGAAAAGGTCCGTCTGTGGTTTCGTCTGCGTGAAATGACGAGTTGTGTGAAATGACAAACTGCCCCGGAGTTTTGGTGCTTCGGGGCAGTTTTTTTGGATTGGGCGTATGTCCCGCGCAGAAAGTGGTATCTCGATCGGAGATGCCGCTGAAGTAAGATAGCAACGAGATACACAAAAAATAATTAATTCGACCGCGTAATTCGCGCCCCTATCTTCCTTTGCGCCTTTGCGTGAGTCTTCCTTTAGTTGTGGCCAGTGGCTGCGTTGCATCTCTTTCCGTGGCGTCTCTATCAATGGAAATCTCCTGCCAACAGGTCAAGGCGTTGCTCGATGCCGGCGGACCGTTGAATTTGGTCGACTGTCGCGAACCGGACGAGCATCGGGTGGTGTCGCTCGATGGGGCGAAGCTGCTGCCGACCAGCATGTTACCGGCTGCCGTCGCCGAGCTCGATCCGCTGCGCGACGAGCGGATCGTCGTTTTTTGTCACCACGGCATGCGCAGTCTGCGGATGGTGGAGTGGCTGCGCGAGCACGGATTTCAAAACGTGCAGAGCATGACCGGCGGAATCGATCAATGGGCCCGTGAGATCGAGCCGGACATGGCCCGGTATTGAGACGCATCGCCCGACGCCACGTGCGCCTGCCGCTGCTGCGCTACCGCTTGTTCCGGCCTACCGGCCTTGCTAGATTTGCCCGGTGGCCTTGAAAAAACCGCCATCATTTGCCATCGTGTAGCGCTGTTCCCCGGAAGCCGCTGTGGCGGAATTGGCAGACGCGCATGATTCAGGTTCATGTGCCCGCAAGGGCGTGGAGGTTCGACTCCTCTCAGCGGCATTGGCTTGTGAACACCTTTTCCGACTTCGGATGAGCATCCGTGTTGGGAAAGGTGTTTTTATTTTAGAGCGCGTTGCTCAGGCCAGGGAGCCAATTGGAAAATAAATATGTTGACTTTTAACACAACAGTGGTATAATAGAGAAAGAAACGCACCGGAGCCGTCGATGCCTTATTACAGGTTCTTTTGGACGGATGATACCCAGGAGAAGGTCGAGTCGCATGGCGTAACCTTAGACGAGTTCGAGGCAATTGTGTGCGACCCACGAGACACCGGAATCAGTAAAAGCACGGGCCGGCCGATCGCGTTTGGTCGCGGCGACGACGGCCGCCTGCTGATTTGCGTCTACGAGCTAATCGACGATTTTGGTGTAATTCCCATTACGGCCTACGAGGTGGACGATGCCTAAGAAAAAAGCCAAGCGGATCTTCCGCAAAGTTTCCGAAAAAGAGCGCCGCCGAATTAGGGGATTGCAAGACAAACTGGACGAGGAGTTGCCAGACCTCAAGTCGCGAGCCCGGCAATACGAGCAAGCGAGAAAAACGGCGGCACTTGCTGTCGAGTTGCTTCGGCTGGAGCGAGAGCGGCAGGGAAAGAGCCTCGCCGACATGCTGATTTCCACGGGCATTGGACGCGATACGCTGTGTCGAATGGAGAACAACGACAATCCCAACCCCACGGTTCGAACGCTTTCGCGTTATGCGAGCGCCCTGGGGATGGGTATTCAGATAAAGCTGGTGAAGGTGAAGTGAACACCTTTCCCGACTTTGGATGAGCATCCGTGTTGGGAAAAGGTGTTTTTTTGTAACATTTTAGCCATCTGAAGAATTACCGGATCGTTTCCCTCATGTCGCTCCATTCCACGCTGATCGTCTACTGCGGCCTAATCGTCGCCGCGTCAATGTTCGGAGGCTGGCTTCCCTCGCGGATGCGGCTGACGCATACGCGAATGCAGGTCATGCTCAGCTTCGTTGGCGGCCTGATGCTGGGCGTGGGCCTGCTGCACCTGTTGCCGCACGGTATCGCCAAGGCCGGGTCGGTCGACCTGGTGATTGGCTGGGCGATGTTCGGTTTGTTGCTGATGTTCTTTTTGATTCGCGCGTTTCACTTTCACCAACATGATGCGCCCGAAGCTGCCGATCCTCAGGCAGCTGATGAGCAGGCCCACACGCACCATCTCAGTTGGGCAGGCGTCGCCATCGGACTTGCCCTGCACACTTTGATCGACGGCATCGCGCTGGGCGCCGCGGTCGTTGCCGAAGCGGCTCATGCGGAGGCAGGAGAACTATATGGACTGGGCGTCTTTCTGGCGATCGTGTTACACAAGCCGCTCGATGCGCTTTCAATCACGTCGCTGATGGTTGCCGGCGGCTGGTTACCACGTGCCAGGCAGGTGGTCAACGTGGCCTTCGCGCTCATGTGCCCGGCCGGCGTCGTGCTGCTCGTCACCGGGCTGAATCAAATCGCGGGTAACCCGGATGTTTACGTTGGCTGCGCTCTTGGATTTTCGGCAGGCGTGTTTCTCTGTATATCGCTGGCCGATTTGTTGCCGGAAGTCCAATTTCACACCCATGACCGATTTAAGCTGTCGCTTGCCTTGATCCTAGGTGTGGCGCTGGCCTACGGCCTTGGTTTTGTGGAGTCGGCGCATATGCACGGCACAGGCGAAGAGATGGGTCAGCACGCCGATGAATTCTTTTAGCGTCGGCGGCCACGCCGAATCTCAAGATTCAGCCACAGAGTCTGTCGAGATACAGCAGCCGGGGTGCTTTCAAATTTACCGGCGGCCCTCGTCATTCCAGCCAGACGTCGACCCGTTTGTTGCCCTGGTCGATATGAAACACCGGCCCCGGGGCGTAGGCACATCGGAGACGACCTCGGCCAGATCGATCCCCTGCTCGCCAATACGCCGCTTCAGATCATCATCCAGTACCGATTCGAGGTTTTCGATGCTCCAGACGTATTGGGTCAGTTCGACCTTCGTTCGCTCGCCTTCACGAACTCGTATCTTCAAATAGCGAGCCAAGGTGTCGAAGCCACAGGTCGTGGCCTCGGCAGCCGAAACTTCCAAGGCGTTCATCTGCGGGCGAATCGCTTCGAGCACCGACAGTAGCGGCCGTTGCCAGAAGATCGGCGCTTCGAGCTTCTCCAGGTAGTACCGCAGTCCGTGAAGCGATCGCAACAAGAAAATTTAATCAGCCGGGCCGGCGATGCGGAAATTCCAACGATCGTCGCCCAGCAGATCGGACATGCGAGAGCCGAGTTGCCAGTCGGCCAGATCGTAGGGATACTCGACGCAAAACGGTTCGAACAACGTGCGGCACAACGCCGGAAGTTTGTCGGCCATCGGCTCCAGGTATTCGTGGTTGAAGCCGAGTTTGAGAAACAGCGGCCAAGGTGGCTCGGTCCGCGCGATGGTGGCCTGGATCAGCCGGGCCAAGGCGATCCTTGTTGACGACTCGGATAGATTCTCTCGGTCCGACCCGATGGAAACTCTCTCCGACGTTCAAGCCCTACGGGAAAAGGGTGTGCGTATAATCCATTCGGCTAACCAAGGATTCAAAGACCTAGTGTCCGGTGGTCCGATGGTGGCGATGAGTATCGCTATGGAAGCGAATGGTAGCCACGAGTTTAGCACCAAGCTATCCCGCCGTATTTCTCACGCCCGCAAAGACGCCGCCACAATCGGCAAGCGCAGCGGGGGCGACGCACCCTTCGGATTACAAAACGACGGGCAGGGTGGTTTGATCCCAGGTGACCTGCAAGAGATCAAAATCGTTCGGTGGATTTACGATCAATTTGTCAACAAGCTCAAAGCAATCAACTGGATCAACTCGGAGCTAAACCACAGGGGCATCAAGGCATCACACGGCGGTCGTTGGTGGGCAAACACAATACGGGATTTGCTCATGCGACCGGCGTATGTGAGTGACTTTGTATATAACAAAAATGCCAAAGGCCAGTTCCACATTATCGACAAGCAGAAAGAGGTGGTGGCTGTTAGCAGTTACGATCCAGACAAGAGACCCAAAGGCGGTCTTTTCCAAAAGCGGAATGTCTGGAAAGGCATTGTCAGCCGCAAGCTGTGGAGCGCAGCACAGGAGCGTATCAAGTCGTTCGATGGTGGTGCTCGTCGCCCCAGGTCTGACGGTTATCCGCTGAGCGGCGTTCTCGTTTGTGGCCACTGCGGTGGGCCGATGTACGGGTTCCGTTCGGGCCTACCGCTGCTCGACAACCGCCAAGAAGGGGAAAGGATTCTGTCAGGTTTACGAGATTAAGCAGGATAAGATATTGCCCCTATTCTCAAGATACTGGGCGAAGAGATTGCCGATCTGAAAGCGATGCTTTCCCGTCCGCCCGATGAGCTAGTTGACCCAAAGCGGAAACGTACCGAGCAAATGGCGGAAGTTCAGGCCGCAAGGGACAAGCTCGCCAAGTGGATTGACAAGGCGGTCGATGAAATTCTTTTTGTAGACGACACCCGGACCCGGCAGGCCCTGGACCGCAAGCTCACGGGGTGGCATGATGAGCTTGAACGTCTCGACGCCGAGCTAGTGACCGAGCCGCTGGACGAACGGGAGAAGTGGTCGGGTGAGGAGCTAGAAGCTCTCACCGAGTGGTGGGCTAGCTTCGACCAGGAAGCCGTCAGCCTGCCGATACCAGGCGGGTTGCCCGTAGAGGCACACCTACACCAGGACCCAGAAGCCGACGAGGCTGCCGTGCTGGTCGATGCGAGGAAGGTTCAAGAGTTGCTTCACCAGATCGGGTGCGTGGTCAAGCTCTACTGGAAAACCGAAGAGATGGAGACCCGTAGAGGCACCATCAATAAGTATAGTTTTCATCGGGGTCGATTACAGCTAGGGCAGGGCCGAAAAGCTCGAATAAACGGCAAATTCGAGCTATCAAGTTTTCATAACGTTCAGCGTGGCGTTATTAGAATGGATTGAGAATGGTTTGGTCCATTTTTCACAGTCATGGTCGCCTTTCTTAGTTCCTCCCGTTTCGCTTCATACGACGACCGGTTTTCCACGATGATAAGGTTTCGCGTTATGAACCGTTTTCAACGACACATACGATGTCTGCAACGCGTGGTGACGTCACTTGCCGCTTGGACGGCCAGTGGCGGCGTGGCTCTGGCGGCTGGTGAGTCCTCATCCAACAAATCGTGGACGTTTAGCTGGTTTATTGTTGGCCTGGCCGTGGTCCTTGGCCTGCTTGTCGTGCTACGTCCGATCGGCCGAACGACCGACGTGAAGATGAAGAACGAAGACTAGGCTTTGTCTCAGGTGAATCGATGAACACTCTCACGCGGTAGAGGCGTTTGAATTTGATGGGGGCGTCAGAAGTCCGAAACTGCCCGTCTACGCACACTTCCCGATCATTTCGATCTTCTTCCCAACGACAGATTTCGTATCTTCTCAACCGCTAGCAGTGGCTGATTGAGCAGCTTGTTGGATGCATTGTGCGAGAGATGGCATTTCGAAACGTCGGCTGAGGCGATCGCGAAGGTATTCGTAGGCACTCACGCC
>Ga0310123_10002055_pt1 | contig 16258 bp, 11 predicted proteins | sample CB6_AW_1057_MG_FD_203505 | JGI IMG/M metagenome (GOLD analysis project Ga0310123, IMG submission 203505) | Marine microbial communities from Western Arctic Ocean, Canada - CB6_AW_1057 | ecosystem: Environmental > Aquatic > Marine > Oceanic | place: Canada: Western Arctic Ocean | collected... | reverse complement strand
GGCTAAGGGGCAGATCAACAGCTCTCCGGTGATTGTCGGAGAGCGGGTCTTCTTCGGCTCGAACGACCGGAACATCTACGCGGTGCGGATCGCTGATGGGAAGCAGCTTTGGAAATACAACGCCGGCCGAGACATCTCCGCCGGACCGGCCGTCGGTGAAGGCTGTTTGGTCATCGGCACCGAAGGAGGCGACGGCATCCTCTACTGTTTTGGCAAGAAGTGACATGTCTACCGAAACCACGACCGAAGTCGGCAGTTATTTCATCTCGAACTATCCGCCGTATTCTCTCTGGAAGCGCGAGCACGTCCCGCAGATACTGGAAGCGCTCAACCGGGACCCGGACCGTAGCGTTTCGTTGGGGCTGTACATCCACATTCCCTTCTGCCGTAAACGATGCAAATTCTGCTACTTCCGCGTCTACACCAACCAGAACGCGCAAGACATCGAAAACTACGTTCAGGCGTTGATCAAAGAGGGGCAGCAGTTCGCCTGCAAACGGGGTCTTCAGGGACGCCGGCTCGATTTTGTCTACTTCGGCGGCGGAACGCCGTCGTATCTGAGTTCTCGCCAGTTGCGGTCGCTGCGGGAACGAATGAGCCAGTACATTTCGTGGGACGACGCCCGCGAAGTGACCTTCGAATGCGAGCCGGGAACGCTAAGTCTCGACAAGGTCCGGGCGCTTCAAGACATCGGCGTGACCCGGATTTCGTTGGGAATCGAAAACTTCGACGACCGTATTCTGGAAGAGAACGGCCGGGCGCATCTTTCTCCAGAGATCGAGCGGGCCTACGGCTGGATTCAGGACGTCGGCTTCCCACAGGTCAACGTCGATTTGATTGCCGGCATGATCGGCGAGACCGACAAAAACTGGACCCGTTGCATCGAGCGGGTGATCGCGATGGCGCCCGACAACATCACCATCTATCAGATGGAACTGCCGCACAACACTCTGATCTCGCAGGAGATGAAACAACTGGGCCTTGTCTCACCGGTGGCCGACTGGCCCACCAAACGTCGTTGGGTCAGCCAGGCAATCGATCGGCTGCTGAGCGCAGGATACCACATATCCAGCGGTAACGAACTGGTCAAGAATCCACAAACCGACCGGTTTATTTACCGCGACAATCTATTTCGCGGTTCAGACATTCTGGCGGCGGGTGTTTCGTCGTTCGGACATTTTCAGGGGGTACACTATCAGAACTTCGATCGGCTGGAAGATTACGTCTCCGCCGTCGAGGAGGGCCGGCTGCCGATCAACCGCGCGTTAACGCTGTCGCCGCATCAAAATCTCATTCGCGAGTTGGTGCTGCAGATGAAGGAAGGACGCCTTTGTGTCGAAGCTTTCCGTGAGAAGTTCGGTCTGAACATCCTCGACGAATTCTCAGAAGCGTTTCACAATCAGCAGGCGGCCGGATATCTCACGATTGTGGGCGATGATGTCCGGCTGACCCGCCGAGGCTTGCTGCAGGTCGATCGTCTGCTGCCCGAATACTTCGAGCCAGAACACCGGGCCGTGCGCTACACGTGAAGAAAAGGATGAATGCAGAAGGATGAAGGATGAATGAGGCAAGTCAATAACCTTCCTCCTTCAACCTTCCTCCTTCAGCCTCCCCATGAACCCACTTGACGAACTCAACGCTCTGACCGGACTCTTTCCGGGTCAGAAACTACTTTTTGAGCGGGCCGAACACCTGCCGATCGCGCTCGTCCCAGAGCCGTACAAGCAGATGCTGGTTCACGACCAGCACATGACCGTCACAATGGATGCCTACCACAACAGCAAAGTTGACGTGAAGGTTATCGACCGCCGGCTCGATGGCAACGTCTATTCGCGGAAGATTCTGTTATTGAAAACTGGGACCGACACAGTCGTGCAGTTCGGAATCGTGAAATTCAATTTCGACTACGTCACCCTGGCCGTCTGCGAAGAAATCCTCAAAGGTGAAATCCCCATGGGCCGGGTGCTCATTAACCACAATGTGCTGCGGCACATCGACCTGGGTGCGGTGCTGCGGTTGACCGCCGGTCCGGCGCTGGCGGAATCTCTGCAGATGAAACCGCAACAGATCACTTACGGCCGGCTGGCGACCATCTTCTGCAATCAGCAACCGGCCGTCGACCTGTTAGAAATTCCGGCGCCGCTGAGTTAGTCCGGAGTCTTTGTAACGAATTGAACCGCGGAGACTCAGAGAACGCAGCCACTTCGTCGTTGGTGAGAATACGGGCTCGAACTAAATCCCAAAACGACAATTGAAGCCATTTGAACTTCAGTCATGATCGACCTGCACCCTCCGAGTGATAACCGGCCACAGCCTGAGGTCGATGCCGTTTACGACGTCGTCGTCATCGGTGCCGGTCCAGCCGGCGCCACGGTCGGCGGGCTGATAGCCGAGCACGGACACCGGGTGCTCATTTTGGAACGTTCGCCCTTCCCGCGGTTTCATCTGGGCGAATCGCTGATTCCGCAGACCTATTGGCCGCTGAAGCGGTTGGGCTTGATCGATCAACTCAAGCAAACCGCGTTTCCGAGAAAATACAGCGTGCAGTTCGTCACCGAAGACGGGAAAGAGTCGGCCCCGTTTTACTTCGACCAGTACAATCCGTACGAATGCTCGGTCACCTGGCAGGTCGTCCGCAGTGAATTCGACAAGATGCTCGTGGACCGCGCCCTCGAGTTGGGGGCGGTGGTGCACACATCCGCGCAGGTGCTGGACGTACTGTTCGACGACGATCGAGCCATCGGCGTGCGGATGATGCTTTCCGGCGACGGAGAGAGATCGACCCGCGACGTCTCCGCACAGGTTGTCGTCGACGCCACTGGCCAGTCGGCCTTTCTGGCGAATCGGCTGGGGCTGAAACAGCCGGACAAACGGCTGAAAAAGGGGAGCGTCTGGAGCTATTTCCAAGGCGCGCACCGCGACACCGGTAAAGACGAGGGGGCCACGATCATCCTGCAGACCGAAGGCAAAAAGTCTTGGTTCTGGTACATCCCGCTGCCGGACGATATTGTGAGCGTCGGCTGCACGGGGAGTATGCACGATCTGTTTGCCACAGGCCGCGGTGACGCCGAACAAATTTTCAACGAAGAATTGACCCGCTGCCGGGGCGTGCAGCGCCGGCTCAAGAAGGCCACCCGCATCACCAAGTATCTAACGACGAAAGATTTTTCGTACTGCGCCAGCCGTGCCGCCGGTCCTGGCTGGCTGCTGGTGGGCGACGCGCTGCGGTTCATCGATCCGGTTTATTCGTCCGGTGTGTTTCTGGCGCTGAAATCGGGTGAATTTGCGGCCGACGCCATCCACGATGCGCTCCTCGCCGCCGACGTTTCCACCGCACGGCTTGGTGTCTGGCAGCCGGCGTATGCGGAGGGGGTCGAACTGTTTCGCAAGCTGGTCTACGCCTTTTACACGCCGGGCTTCAGTTTCGGACAGTTTTTGCGTGAACATCCGCAGCATCGCAACAACCTGGTCGACATTCTCATCGGCGATGTCTTCAAGCCAGGCGTTGGCGAGATCTTCGAAGCGATGGGCGAAGTGCTACCCCCGCCGGACGTCGAAACGGACCGCTGATCGCAGGGGCAGCCATCGCAGCCCGAACCCGCTGCCGATACCACACAAACTACCCGGCGCGAAGGACCATCGCCATCCGGACAAGGTCGACCGCCGAATCGGCCTGAAACTTGCGGAGAATGCTGGAGCGCTGATTGCGAACGGTGTTAATGCTTGTTCCGAGCTTGCCCGCAATTCGCTTGGTCGGTTCGCCCTCCACAATCAATTCTAGGACTTCGACTTCGCGGGGAGTGAGCGACTCGAAACATTGTTTGATCTGTTCCCGCCGTTGCTGAAATTGTAGCCGCTTGCTGCTGCGCTCGATGAGCTGCCAGACACGTCTGAGTAAATCCTCAGCCACGAACGGTTTCTCAATAAAATGGTCGACACCCGCCTTCATCACCGCGACGGCTCGGGGAACGTCGGCATGGACGGTCAAGACGATCACCGGGGTGGCAATCCCCCGCGCCCGCAGCCTCTTCAGCAACTGCAGACCGTCCATACCCGGCATTCGCAAATCGAGCAGCAGGCAGCCGAGACAATCGGGTTCAATCCGCTCCAAAAAGCGGAGTGGTTCGCCGAACACTTCGCAGCAGATTCCTTCCGCCACCAGCAGCGCCGTCAGCGAATCCTGAATGACTGGCTCGTCATCGACGATGAAAACGGTCGACTTGGCTTTGTTCACAGGATCTCTCCGCTTATACCCTGTTTATCGGCAATGTGAACGAAATGACGACTCCTCTGCCCGGTTTGGCATCGACCCAAATTTTTCCGCCGTGCGATTCCACAATAGACCGACAGATGGAGATCCCCATTCCCAGCCCCTGCGGTTTCGTTGAAAAGAACTGGTCGAAGAGATGCTCGCGATCTTCGCCCCTGACACCGGGACCGGTATCGCAGACAGAAATCCGCACCTCATGTTCGGTCGCCAAAATGCCACGCACTCGCAGTGTCCGATCGGAGTGCGGGCCACTCTGCATCGCTTCGACGGCGTTTCGCATCAGGTTCAGCAAGACCTGTTCGATTTGAATCTTGTCGGACTCGACGTCCGGCAGACGGTCGATCGATTCAATCCGAATGTCAATTCCGTTCTGCTTCGCCTCCGGCTCGATGAGCGGCATGACGGCGGCGACGGAATCGTCAACGCTGAAACTGCTTCGTTGTGGATGACGTTTTGCGACAAATTCTCGCAGCCGGTGGATGATCTCGCCGGTGCGCTGGTCCGTCGCCTCGATTTTTCTCAGCATGTCGGCCATGGTCTCTGTTTGAGCTGATTGCGGCTCGGAAGAGAGCATCCGCAATAGGGCAGCAGCATAGGTGCTGATTCCGGTCATCGGCTGGTTCAGCTCGTGCGCCAACCCGGTCGCCATTTCCCTCATAGTGCTGACTCAGGTCATATGCGTCGCTCTTCGTGATAGTGGAGTGCCAGCTCTTCGACCTGGGTGCGTTCGGTGATATCACGTCTCAAAGAGTTGTTTGATTCTTCGAGTTCCGCAGTCCGTTCTTTGACGCGAATTCCCAGTTCATCGTGTTCTTTGCGCAGTGTCTCCTCCACCCTCTTGCGCTTGGACATTTCTCGTTTCAATTGTTCATGCAAGTCGCGAAATCGTCCGGACACCACAACAATGATTAGCGTGACAATTGTGCCTGGCCCTCCTCCATTGCGGATAACCGTGTCCCAACCTGTCAGACCGACCAGGTTGAAAAGGAGCGTGTTCAGCGGGAGAAAGAGCAGCCTGACAACCAGCCCTGCCCGGTAACCCCAGGAGCCAGGCAGCCGCAACGATTGGGAGTCCCGCAAGTGCCCCCAGCCCATGCCCCACCCGCGAGTAGAGTGTGAGAAACATTAGGACGTAGGCGCCCACAATGCCTAGAACGCAGACCACCCGTGCAGGGCGGGATGGTACGTCGAACCGAGTCAGGGTCGTTGTCGCAGGTTCCATTGTCTCGCGTTTGTTCATTTCGCTATCGAAATCGAACAACAGCCCAGCAACGGTTCGAACTTTCACAGACTTTCAAAATGTTGTCGCAGAGGTTCCGGGCGTCCGATGACAGCAAAGACGGATGCGCGGACAAACACCGCCACGACTGAGAATCGCGCGCATAGGCTGATGCTTCTTTTTCGAGGAATCTATGCCTAAAAATCAGTGGCGCTGCCGGCTATCGTACCGGCGCTGAAACACATCTGAATGAAGGGGAACACCGAAACAGTGAACTGATTTCTTCCGCGACGCCGTCCGTGTCCGACGTCCAGCCGAGAGTTGTGCTCGTCAAATAGGCACCCGAGTTATAATCGTCGTGTTTCGGATATACATCTTATTTTATGTATACATAACTGGTACACTGTCTCATTTTCAACGAACCAACAAATGTCCGCGGCGGCCGACGCTGCCGCACCATGTCTCTCGGGACTGTTGCCGTCGACGACTCCAACAGCTTGAACGATCCTCCGCTGCGGATGATAATAGAAGGTTCAATCGGTTGTGGTCTAAAAAGGCGCTCGCCGGCCATCTGTGTGGTAGGTTGTGGTCGATTCCGTCTTCTGGCCGTTTGAGCCAAGTCGCTGTGCAACACGGGCGTTTGCCTGTTACCGGTTTGACGTTTGGGGAAATATTAGCAATGGCCTCGTCTCGCGAATCGTCAGCCGAGAAAACGCTGGCCGATCAGTTCAGCACTTTGTGGGACACGCCCCCCGACGTATTCGTCTTTTTAGACGAGCATGTGGACGCGACGCTTCAGCAGTGCGCCGAAGTGCTCGCAGTTGACCAGTTCCGCCGCTGGCGGAGTGGAATCGGACTGCCGGTCGAATGTTATTTCGAACGTTTGCCTCAGATCGCCACTGAACCAAAACTGCAGCTACAGTTGATTCTCCGGGAGTACGAATTCAGGCAGCTACGAGGCGAGACGCTCGATCCGAGCGAGTTTGCAAATCGTTTTCCGAAGCTGCGCGACCGTTTGTTGCAGAAACTCGGCGGTCCTCTCGAACAGTTCGAAAACGCGCAGCCGGAGCAAACGCACAAAGCCCAGGACGTTGCCTCCAATGAACCGACAATCATTGCGAATGGCGATCAGGCTTTGACCCGGACGGCAGAATTTGTCACGCCGAAACGATCGCAAATATGGCCTACTCAAGGACCGGCTACGTCGTTTCTTTCACAATGTGACGCTTTTTCGTCGCTGCCGAAGTCGGTGCTGGCGGTCGTCGAGTCTCAGATGTTCGAGCAGGAGTTCGAGGTCGGGGAATATCTTGTGCGCCAGGGTGATGTCGGGTCGTCTCTATTGGTCGTTTGCGATGGGATCGTGGAAATTACCACCACCGAAGACGACGGCAGCCGACATTTCATCGGCCGGCTCGGCAAGGGACAGGTTCTGGGCGAGATGTCGCTGCTGACCGCCGAACCGCGAACGGCCAACGCCCTCGCCACGACGCCGGTGCGGGCGTTTGTGCTTCCGGCCGACACATTTCACGAACTTGCCGCGAAGTATCCGGCTATCAGCTTCGTGTTGACGCGTTTGTTCGCCACGCGTTTGGGCGGCGTAGGACGCGATGTACTGGCGGGAAAAATGTTCGGGGGTTACCAGTTCAAACGGCACCTGGGACAAGGTGGGATGGCGGTCGTCTACGAAGCCACCGACGTCAAGACGGGTCGTCGAGTGGCGCTGAAGATGATGAGCCATCGTTTGGTCTACGAGGCGTCCGCCCTGAAACGATTTCAACTCGAGGCGGACATCATCGAGTCGTTCGAACACGAGAACATCATCGACACGTACGGACGTTTTTCGGCCTTTCACACGTTCTTCATCGCCATGCAGTACTGCGACGGCCGTACGCTGGAAGATGTGATCAACGCCCACAGAATGCTGCCGGAAAACGAGTTTCGCAAGATCATCGGCCAGGTTGCAGCCGCTCTCGATTACGCGCACGCTGCCAAAATCATTCACCGCGACGTCAAGCCGTCCAACATCATGCTCAACTACGACGGACAGGTGAAGCTGATGGATTTCGGTCTCGCCAAGCCGGTCGAAGAAACGAGCCAAGGTGTCGAGGGAGCCATTGTCGGAACTCCCCGATATATGGCCCCAGAGCAGTTGGCTGGAAAGAAAGTCAGCAAGACGGTCGACTACTTCGCTCTGGGTTGTGTCGCCTATAAAATGCTGACCGGCAATACGTTGTTTTCGGGCTCCAGCCTTCGAGAATTGGGGCGGGAACACGCCCGCTGGAAGTTGCCCGATTACCGAAAAGACTGCCCGGGAATCAGCATCGCCACGAACTGGCTGCTCGAACAATGCCTCCAAAAGAAATCAAGCCATCGTCGGCCGAACTTGAAGAAGATCGCGTCGTGGGCCGCTCCCTTCGACACCAACCTGCTCTCTGGGGTCGGTTCAGATATAAACAGTGGCACCTTTTCAATCGAAACTGTGGCCGAATAAAGTGTTCGCGAAAAAATAAGTTGAGCAATTTCGCGGCATCAGAAAGTCTTCAAGAAATTTTCGGAGATCCTAACCCGGCAGAGCCGGAATCGAACAGAGAATCCGCTGCAGAAGGTTTTTCGTCGAGCTGCCAAGTCATTGAAGGGGAGAGGGAGAGACGAGGAGTGGGGGAGAAAGAGACACATTCTTCGCATCTCCCTCTAATCCGAATAATTCTTGACGTCCTTAACAGCTTTCCTGACCATTTTGCGCAGGATTTCGTTGAAAAGGTACTAAGCTGCCTCGCTGCTTCCGGCCGATTGAGACGATATTTATCGCGATGTGCTGGGCCAAGTGAGCGTCGGATTGTGGGAAATCGCTGCGGAAATGGACACCGCGACTTTCGGTGCGTGCGGTGGCGGCGGCGATCATCAGCCGGGCAACCAGCAGCATGTTCTGTAGCTGCCAGCCCTCCAGATCTGAGAATTCTCGCTGCGAGACGTAGCGGTCCCAGAAGTCGACCTGCTGCGCTGCCTGTTGCAGCCCTTCCGCGTCCCGCTGAATACCGACGTTCCGCCACATCAAGCTGGCTAACGAATTTCGCAGGTCGACCAAGTTCAGTTCGTCATCGTCGTGGTCCTTGTCCGACCAGTCGGACACCAGCGGTAGAGCTGTGAAACTGTCCGGCTGACCGGCCGCCTGTACCGAAGCGCCCTTGCCGACACGCAAACCGAACACCAAACCTTCCAGCAGACTATTGGACCCCAGCCGATTGGCGCCGTGCAAACCGCTGGATGTGACTTCGCCGGCCGCCCAGAGTCCCGGCAGCGTAGTCCGACCCTCCAAATCGACCGTCAGCCCGCCGAGCAGATAATGCGCGCCCGGCCGGACCGGAATGAGATCTTGTGTAATGTCCAGTCCGAATTCTGCGCAGACTTTCGCGATGTGCGGAAACCGTTCGCTAACGAGGCGGCCCTCGAGATGCGCCAGGTCCAGATAGACGCACGGATGCCTGGTCTTGGACATCTGATGTGTGATCGCCCGGCTGACGACGTCGCGCGGCGCCAGCTCGGCGGCTGGGTCGTAATCGACCATAAAGCGGTCACCGGTGCTGTCGCGCAGGTACGCGCCCTCGCCACGGACTGCTTCAGAGATGAGGTGCCGAGAGCTGCCGGCAATGTAAAGCACCGTGGGATGAAATTGCATGAATTCCATGTCTCGAAGCTCGGCCCCGGCCCGAAACGCAATGGCATGCCCGTCGGCGGTGGCGATTTCGGGATTCGTGGTTTCACGAAATAGCCGCCCCGCCCCGCCCGTTGCCAAGATCGTCTGTTTGGCCCAGACAAATGTTTTTCCGTGTCTGGGATTCCAGACCAGCGCACCGCGGCAGATTCCTTGGTGGGTCAACAAGTCGATGGTGAACGTTTTTTCCCAAATTTGGACCGCCTGTTGGCGCTCACGCTCACGGATGCAGTCCATCATGGCTCGCATGATCTCTTTACCCGTGGCATCTCCCAGCGCATGGGCGACGCGGCGGTGACTGTGCCCTCCCTCTTGAGTCAGTGCCAACTCGCCGTTTTCGGTGTCGAAGTGTGCCCCGAACTGAATCAGCTCGCGAATCCTCTCCGGGGCTTCACGGACGACCATTTCGACGACGTTGGTCTCGCAAATCCCTTTTCCGGCGGCGATGGTATCGGCGGCGTGATTGGCAAAGTCGTCGAGCGGGCCGAACACCCCGGCGATGCCCCCCTGTGCGAAGGCACTGTTCGACTCGGCCAGCACATCTTTCGTGACGACGATCACTTGCAAACCCGACTCGATCGCCAGCGCAGCTCGGATGCCGGAAATTCCACCGCCGATCACCAGCAGATCGGTAAATGTGTGCGGAATCCGCTTCGGATCGAACCGCACCAGATAACGGCGTTTAGGACTGAGCGAGAGTCGTTGCATCGAATGTTGTCAGTTTTCAGTTGAACTTTGCGATTTTCCCCACGCTCCGACAACGGACAACGGACCACTGAAAACCAACCAATCCCTCAAATCGTCATTGCGGTGAAACCGCCGTCGACCACGATGTTGGCGCCGGTCAAGAAGCTGCCAGCTTGCGGGGAGGCCATTAGCAGAATCGCACCAGCGAGTTCTGCCGGCGAACCGAAACGGTTCATCGGCGTGTGCCGCATGATGCTCTCGACCCGGTCGGGTGTCAGCACTTTGCGGTTCTGCTCGGCCGGAAAAAAACCGGGCGAAAGGGCGTTGACGCAGATTCCGTGGGGCGCCCATTCCCGGGCGAGATTTTGTGTGAGGTTGATGATCGCCGCCTTTGTCACCGCATAGGTAAAGACCCGCGACAAGGCCGTGATGCCGCTCAACGAAGCAATGTTGATGATCGAACCGCGTGTGCCGGCCTCGATCATCAACATTCCGAACACCTGACAGGCCAGCCAAACGCTCCGCAGGTTGACGTCCAAGATCTTTACCCACTCCTCTTCGTCGATTTCCAGAAACGGGGTCGCCGAATTGATTCCCGCTCCGTTGACAAGCACATCGCAATTGCGACCGGCATCGGAGAGGTGCTTCGTGATCGCTTCCAAGTCGTCGCGGCAGGTCGAGTCGGCGGCAAGAAACTCGGCGCTGCCGCCGGCAGCGGTGATCCGTTCCACGCAAGATTTGCCCCGCTGCCGGTTCCGGCCGACGACCAGTGTGTGCGCGCCTGCCCCAGACAGCGCTTCCGAAAAGGCACCACCCAGAACACCGGTTCCCCCGATGACGACCGCCGTCAGCTCGTCGAGCCCGAACAATTGCCGAAGATATTCTGATGAACTCATGGATGTTTTCCGCTGCTCGATGCCGCTGAAGATATTCTTTCGACGGTCATGAATTGCGATTTTTTGGGAGGGCGAAGATCCCGCTGAGCCGTGGATATCGTTGATCCGGCGGCTCGGCAAGAGCCTCGCCCTCCCGCAATCTGTGGCTGTGCCGAGTATACCTCATCCGATAAATTCCAGCTCGACCGGATTGGGAATCACGCCGGCCTCGTGTCCGCGGCGTAACAAGGTGGCAACCGCTTCTCGACCCCGCCGGCCAAAATCGAGAGTCCAGTCGTTGACGTACATGCCGACAAACTCGTCGGCCTTTCGGCGGTCGAGGTCCCGGCCGTACCCGATCGCATAGTCCAGGGCTTCGTCGCGATGGGCCAGAGCGTACTCGATGCTTTGCTTCAACAAGGCCGTCACTTCGTCCATTGCCTTTCGGCCGAGGTCCTTGCGGATGGCGTTTGCCCCCAACGGAAGCGGCAGACCTGTCTCGTCGTGCCACCACCGGCCCAGATCGACAATCATGTTCAAACTCTGATCGCCGTAGGTGAGTTGCCCTTCATGAATGATCAGCCCAGCGTCGGCCTGGCCGTTTTCGACGATGTTCAAAATCTCATCGAACGGGTGAACCTCATACGTAAAGTCATCGCCCAGCAGCAGTTTCAATGTCAGAAATGCGGTCGTCAATTCGCCGGGGATGGCGATTGTTCTGCCGCGTAAAGACTCAACGTCATCCGGTTCGCGGGCCACGACCATCGGGCCGTAGTTGTCGCCCATGCTGGCCCCGCAGTGACACAGGGCGTATTTGTCGGTGATGTGCGCGTAGCCGTGCAGGCTGACCGCCGTCAGTTCCAGTTCGCCCTTCAAAGCCCGCTGATTGAGCGTTTCGATGTCTTCGAGCGTGTGGGTGAACGTGTAATGACCCGTGTCGATTTTGTGGTTCGCCAGCGCGTGAAACATGAATGCGTCGTCGGGGTCGGGGCTGTGTCCGACATGGATGACCGTGTTGACGTGTGACATTTCGCTCTTCGCTCCCAAGCATGAATCAAGCTTGAATCCCGTAATCGATAGCAGCCCAGCGACAACCTAACGGGCCGCCAAACCTTCTGCAACTGTCGTCGTATCGTACGGTCGGCCCTTTCACGAGCATCTTCGGGTGGGCAAGTTTTTTTGGCAATTGAAACGGGCCTGTGTGGTCCGCTATGCCGCAAGCGGTAACTCAACCTCGATATAAGGGCTGGCGACTGACCACGGACAACTGACCACCACCAATTCACCCGTTGATCCATTTTAGGCGGATGAACTAACATGGACCACACGGTGTCCATGATTATTTTCCCTGCCTCCCGCATGTCGCCTGTTCGATGATCCTGCTTTCGGTTCGCGGAATCTCGCGACAATTCGATGCTGAGCCGGTCTTCCGCGACGTGACCTTCGAGGTGCGGACGGGTGAAAAGATTGGGCTCGTTGGACCCAACGGAACGGGCAAGACCACCCTGCTGCGAATTTTGTCTGACCTCGACGAGGCTGACACCGGTCAGATTGAATGTCATCCTTCGAGCAGTGTAGCCCTGTTGGAACAGGAGCCCGATTTTTCTCCCGGCCGAACGCTGATTGAGGAGGCAAAGTCGGGTCTCGGACACCTGTACCGGTTGCAAGCTCAGGCGACGGTCCTGGCCGAGCAAATTGCTGGCGAATCGGATCCCCAGCTTCTCGAACGTCATCAGCGCCACTTCGACCGGTTGCAGGAAGAGTTACGGCAGCGTGATGCCTACAACATCGATCATCGCGTTACGGGGGTCCTCGCCGGTCTCGGATTTCATGAGCACCAATATGAACGGCCGCTCGAAGAGTTCAGCGGGGGCGAGCACAGCCGGGTCTTACTGGCGCGCATGTTGTTGCGGGCGCCACAGGTCATGTTGCTCGACGAGCCGACCAATCATCTGGACATCGCCGCCACCGAATGGTTGGAATCATATCTGTCCCGCCGTCATCAGGCCGTGGTTCTCGTCAGCCACGACCGCTGGTTCCTCGACCGCGTGACCAACCGCACGTTGGAAATGCACGACGGCCGGCTGAGGAGTTATCCGGGAAACTTCTCGGCCTATTGGAAACTGCGAGAAGAGCGCAATACGGTCCTCAAACGGACTCACCAAAAACAGCAAGACGAGATTGCCAAAGCCGAGGAGTTCATTCGCCGGAACAAATACGGACAGAAACATGCTCAGGCAGCCGATCGCGAAAAGAAATTGCAGCGCATCGGTCCGCTCGAGACCCAGAAAGATTTTCTGGAGCTCTCGATGACGTTCCGTACAGCCAGCCGTAGCGGTGACTGGGTGATCGACGCGGTCGGGATTGCGAAAGGCTTCGGCAAACCGTTGTTTCGAGACGTCACGTTGAGAATTCATCGCGGTGACCGCATCGGTGTTCTGGGACCCAACGGCAGCGGCAAGACGACTTTGCTGAGAACGCTGCTCGGCGAACTCGATCCGGATTTCGGGACCGTCCGCCTCGGCACCGGAGTCAAGATCGGTTATTTCGATCAGCAACTGGCAAACATCGATGCGGACGGCGATGCCATCGAAGTGATTCGTCCGGCCGGCAATCCGGACGTGACTTCGGGCCAACTCCGAAACATACTGGCCCGCTTCGGTATCCGCGGCGACCTGGCGCTTCAAAAGGTTGGCCGGATGAGCGGCGGGGAACGAAACAAAGTGGCGCTGGCGAAACAGGCAGCGGCAGACGTCAACCTGCTTGTGCTCGACGAACCAACTAATCACCTCGACCTTTGGGCGCGGGCCTCGCTGGAATCGGCCCTGAAGGCGTTTGACGGAACGCTGTTGTTCGTCAGTCACGACCGGTATTTTCTCGATCGGGTTGCCACCAGCGTGATCGTGCTCGAACCGGACCGCTGGCGTTTTCATGAAGGCAACTACTCCGATTATGTCGCATTCGTTCGTAACCGAACTGCTGATGACACATCGGAAGGGACGGCTGGAACGGAAAGCGCAGACGGTCCGGAGACCGGTTCGAAACCGGCGGCCGTAACCCGGAACAACCGGGAAAAATCGTCCCGCCGCAAACGCAAGTTCCCTTATCGCAAAGTGACAGATCTCGAAGCGGAGATCGCCGAGCACGAGCAATTGCTGGAACAACTCGAGGCGGATCTCGTCAATCCCGAGATCCATCGCAACGGAGAGCGAATCAAAGGGACGACCGTTCAATATGATCAAACGAAGGCCGAACTCGAATCGCTTTACGAGCATTGGGAAGAAGCGATCGAGCTGAATTGAGCCGCTACGCCGGGAGTGGGCCAGAGGTAGGTCAGGCACCCTGTGCCTGACTTGAACCTCACGGTTTGCCGCGAAAGTCAGGCACGGGGTGCCTGACCTACTATCTGCTACATGATTGTATCGGCCTTGCCTTCTGCGATAATCGATTTTGAGTTCTGTGGCTCCCGAAACTAAGGAATTAAACGATGACCCGATATCGATTTCCCACAATCGTGTTGTTTACCGTCGCGGCCTTTGTTGCCGCCGTCGTCTGGACTCAACCGGGCTCGGCGCAGCGACGGCAGAACAGAAGACCCGTGAAAGAGCAGACGAACAAGCCGGCGCCAAAGCAACTGGCTCGACTCGACGGTTTTTCAGACTGGGTCACGAGCGTCGCTTTTTCACCGGACGGGAAACAACTCGCCACGGGCACCTACGAGGCGGTCAAAGTTTGGGATGCGGTATCGAAGCGGTCTGTGAAGACGTTCAAGATCAAGGGTTACGCAAAAGCACTCGCTTATTCACCCGACGGCAGACTGCTGGTTGCCGGCGGATACCAGTCGGTCAACATCTGGGAGACCGAATCGTACAAAAAGGTGCGGTCGCTGAAGGGACATCGAGGCTACGTGACCGGCGTGACGTTTTCGCCGGACAGCACAGCGCTGGCCATCTCGAGCGAAGATGAGAGCATCCGGGTCTGGAATGTCGAGACCGGCGAAAAACTACGGGTGATTCGCGGACATGCCTATCCGGTGATGGACGTCGCTTTTTCGCCAGATGGCAGGCTGCTGGCTAGCGTCGCCGGCGACGAGACTCGCGTCACCAAGCCGGGCGAGGTGAAGATCTGGGATGCCGACACCGGAAAGGAACTCTTCAACCTCGTCGGGCATGAGAAGGCCGCCACCAGCGTCGCCTTTTCGCCCGACGGAAAATATCTTGCCAGCACCGGGGAAGACGAAAAGGTCAACGTCCACGATGTCCAGACCGGTCAGCCACTCGGTTATTTCGCTGGACACGGCCGGCCGACCAATAGTGTTATTTTCGCGACCGACAGCAAGACGCTCATCAGCGGTGCCGGCGGACGGGCACAAGGCAAAAACGAAATCAAAATCTGGGACCGCGCAAGCGGCGACGAACGGACATCCATTGCTGGACACACCGGCCAGGTTGCCTGCATTGCCCTTTCACCGGACGGCAAAACGCTTGCCAGCGGCAGCTACGATAAGACCGTCGCGCTGTGGGACGTCGGTCCGTTTCTGCAAACACCGTCGCTGGCATTGGCGGCATTGGTTGACACACAGCCGATCGAAGGACCGGTCCCCGCAGTCAAATCGGCCGCGAAACAGTTGCGTGCCGGTATCATCGGACTCGATACCTCACACGTGATCGCTTTCACGAAGATTCTGAACGACGAAAACGCCGCGGCTGACGTGTCCGGTTGCCGGGTGGTGGCTGCCTATCCCCAGGGAAGCCCCGACATCGTTTCCAGCACGATCCGGGTCCCCCAATACACCGAACAGATGAAAGAGCTGGGGGTCGAGATCGTCGATTCGATTCCGGCGCTGCTCGAAAAAGTCGACGTTGTTTTGCTGGAAACCAACGATGGACGGCCGCATCTGGAGCAGGTGATACCGGTCCTGCAGTCGGGCAAACCGGTCTTTATCGACAAACCGATTGCCGGTTCTCTGGCCGACGCGGTTGCTATTTTTGAGCTCGCCCGCAGGCACAACGTGCCACTTTTTTCGTCGTCGTCGCTGCGGTATGGTGCGGGCGCGCAGGCGCTGCGGAACGGCAAGCTCGGTGAAATTCTCGGCTGCGACGCTTACAGCCCCTGCTCGCTGGAGAAGACGCACCCCGATTTGTTCTGGTACGGCATTCACGGCGTCGAGACACTGTTCACCGTGATGGGGACTGGCTGCCAAAGCGTCACCCGCGCCAGCAGCCCAGGACTTGACGTGGTGGTCGGCACCTGGCAGGGCGGCCGCATCGGCACCTTCCGTGGCATCCGCAAAGGCCGCCGCGGTTACGGCGGGACCGCTTTCGGATCCAAGGGCATCACCCCCATCGGTGCTTCCGGAGGATACCGGCCGCTGCTGGTGGAAATCGTGAAGTTTTTCCGCACCGGAAATGTCCCCGTCAGCGAGCAAGAGACGTTGGAAATCTACGCCTTCATGGAAGCGGCCGATGAAAGCAAACGCCAAGCCGGCCAACCGG
>Ga0310123_10002052_pt1 | contig 16275 bp, 13 predicted proteins | sample CB6_AW_1057_MG_FD_203505 | JGI IMG/M metagenome (GOLD analysis project Ga0310123, IMG submission 203505) | Marine microbial communities from Western Arctic Ocean, Canada - CB6_AW_1057 | ecosystem: Environmental > Aquatic > Marine > Oceanic | place: Canada: Western Arctic Ocean | collected... | reverse complement strand
TCCCGTCACACTCGCACAGCGGCAGCCCGCCCACCTCATCGATCGGTCCCTGGTTGCGGCAGCCGAAGCGGGCGGTGCACAGGTCGCGACGGTCGCGGTAGGGGCAACGGACCAGGCACTGCACCTGCGCGTGCTCGACCATTTCGGCGAAGATCCGAGTCAGTCGCCGGCGCCGCTGTTCGACGGCCTGCCTGTCGATCCGCTCGCTCATCGGTCCCGTCCGTCCCCGCTCGTCCTCACTCCTGTGGTGCCTAGCCGGCGAGGCCCGCCAGCCGCTTGGCCACCTCGACGCACTCGACCGCGTTGTCCCCGTAGGCGTCGGCACCCATCTCGTCTGCAAACGCCGGGGTGACCGGTGCTCCGCCGACCATGATCTTCACGTCGTCCCGCAGGTCCGCGTCGATGAAGGCCTCGATCGTATGACCCATGTTGGGCATCGTCGTGGTCAACAACGCCGACATCCCCACCACTGAAGCCTCGTGCTCCTCCACTGCTGCGATGAACTCGTCGGCCGAAGTGTCCACCCCCAGGTCGATCACCTCGAACCCCGCACCACGCATCAGCATGATACACAGGTTCTTGCCGATGTCATGAAGGTCTCCCTTGACCGTGCCCATGATCACCCGCGCCAGAGGCTCGACGCCCGAGGCCGCGAGGATCGGTTCGATGTGGACCATGCCGGCCTTCATCGCACGAGCACACGCCAGCACCTCGGGGACAAAGATGAAATTCTCGCGGAACTTGATCCCCACCAGCGCCATCCCGGCAATCAAGCCGTCGTCCATGATCTCCAACGCCCCGGTCCCGCCCTCCAGAGCCTCCAACGTCAGGCGGTCCGCGTCGTGGTTGCGGCCGTCGATGATCGCCGCGGCAATCTCCAGCAGGTGCGGCGCAGAGGCGGCGTAGAGCCCGATCAGCTCGCGCCGCTCGTTCTCGCGTTCGACGAATTCATCGAGTTCGCCTCTGATGAACTCGTTGGGAATATCTGCAAGATCAGCCATCGTCGCTCGTTGTACCCGGGAAACACAACACCCTCTTTTCGCTCACGCCGACCCGCCCCGCAAGCGTGACACAAATGCCCGCACATGCTCGGGGCCCGTACCGCAACACCCACCGATGATGTTGGCACCCGCCTCGACCACCCGATCCAGCTGCTCGGCCATCAACTCGGGTGTGTCCGGATAGACGATCGCGCCTGCCTCGATCCGAGGAATCCCGGCGTTGATATGAGTCAGGATCGGCAGATCGGTCGCCTGCCGCATCGCAGTGATCACCTCGATCATGTCTCCGATCGCAATCCCGCAATTGGACCCCACCACGTCGGCACCCGCCTCGGCCAGGGTCTCGGCCGCCGACTGAGGCGTGTCGCCCATCATCGTGAACAGGCCCCGCGGACCCCGGTCGTAGCACACCGTCGCCACCACCGGCAGACCCGTCGCCTCCTTCACCGCGCGAATCGCCAACTTCATCTCGCCGGTCGCATCACTCATCGTCTCCACGCACACCGCGTCCACGCCCCCGGCAGCCAGGCCCCGGGCCTGCTCGGCAAACACCTCGTACATCTCACCGGCATCAGCCGTTCCCGCCTTCTCCTCCAGAATCTCACCGGTGGGACCGATCGAACCGAGCACAAAACAGCCTTCCGGCGCCGCCTCGCGAGCCAACTCGGCCGCCAGCCGATTCCACTCCTCGACCCGGTCTCCGTGGCCGTACTTGGCCAACATATAACGGCTGCCGCCGAACGAATTGGTCTCGACCATGTCCGAACCGGCCTCGAAATACGCCGCCGCCATCCCGCGAATGACCTCGGGCCGCGACGCATTGAATTCCTCGGGACACCCACCGGGCTCCAACCCGTTGTTCTGCAGGTAGGTGCCGGTGGCCCCGTCGGAAATCAGCAACTCGCCGGTGGCGATTCGATTCAGCAATCGGCTCATCACTCAACAGGCTCCGTCGCGGCGTCACCCGAGGATAGGTCGAGTTGTTCGGCGTGCCACCGCTTGACCGTCAGCGGGATCTCCTTCAGGTTCTCGAGCGCCGTCTGCAGCGGGATCGCACACTCGGGACCAACCAGAGGCACACCGGCATCGAGGTTGGCGAGCACCTCGGCAGCCACCTGCTCGGGACCCCGGGCATACAGTGTCTCGGGATTGTTGATGTTGCCGATCAACGCGATCCGATCCTCCACGATCTCCATCGACTCGGCCGGAGCGTTTTTCGAATCGTAATGGAAGGCGGCCAGCCCGGTCCCGGCGATGTAGTCCATCCGATCCACGGTGCGACCGCAGATGTGCAGGATCAACGGGATCGGGATCTCGTCGACCAGTTCGGTGTGCAGGTCCCGCAGGAAGTCGCGATAGTACTCGCCGCTGACCAGGTCGCCGGTCGCATGATCGGGCAACGTCAACGCGTCGGCACCCGCGTCGATCTGGGCCCGCCCGAAGGCAATCGTGATCTCCTTCATCCGGTCCAGGCAAAGCTGAGTATGACCCGGATCGTCGATCGACATCAGCAGAAACGGCTCGACACCGTAGACGTGGTAACCCAGTGTCCAGGGGCCCATCGTCTTGCCGATGATCGCCACCTCGTCCCCAAACTCGCGTCGCAACAGCCCAATCGCATCAAGCACGCAGGTGATGTCGGGGTGATTCAGAAAGTCCGAGGGCATCGACACGTCATCGGCCGTCTTCCAGATCGGACTCGACATCCGCACCGTCGGCCAGTTGTCCTTCCCCTCCCACTGGATGTCGCAACCCAGCGCCGAAGACTCCTGGATGATCGTAAACACCGGCATCACGCTGTCGAAACCCAGTTCGGTGTAGCTGGTCGCGGCCAATCGAGACATCTTCTCGGCGTCGCGGTTAGCGTCGGGGAAATGCGCATCGACCAGGTCCATCAACTCGACGGTCGCCACCGACGTCGGGTTGCAGACGGGGGTCCGATCGACCCGGTCCCCGGCCAACGCCGCCATCACCCGCTCGCGACTGGTCATCTCACCAGGGACCGGCGTGGCCTGGTCATCTCCGACTACCATCTGTGTACCTCGATCACGGCTTGCCGTCCTGGCTGCCCGGAGCCGCCAGCGTGCCGCGGGATGCGGCCAGTTCGTCCTCCTGCATCGCCGAACGTACGTTCTGGGCTCGATAGAACATTGCCCCCATCAACGCGTCGTGCTCCATCCCGCACCCGAATCGCACCACGTTCGGCTGCGACTCGTCCGACTCCATCTCGCACAACTTGGCAAAACCACGCGACACGGCCTGGCAACGCCGGGGACCCAATTCCGCGCCCTCGGGCGCAATAATCCGGTACGACCCACCCCCCATCGACTCGATCGTCAACTCGCACTCGGCCTTCTTGTCGGGCCGGACCAACGGCTGCACGCCACCGATCTCGGCAGCGGGCAACTTGCAGACTTCCAGGAACGTCCGCCGCAACGCCTTCTCGTGACGATCCCCGCAGGGAAAGGCCACGAGTCCGGGATGCTCGGCCAGGGTGAGCATCCCGGACCCTTCGACCAGGCCCCGTACGACTTCGGCCACCCGGCCGCTGGCCTCGGGGTGAGCACTGTAGGTGTGGACCAGGTAGCCGGTCCCCTGAGCCGTCTGCTGGCGATACAACCCCAGCGAGATGTCGTGGCAGTGCGGATCCATCGACTTCAGTTCGATCCGCCGCCCCAGCTCCAGCGTCCGTCCCATTCTGGTCCCCTGGCAGCTTTCCGGCTGAACCCGACCGCTCTCGGCAGGCCCCCCGCCCCCCCTGAAAACGCCGTGGACGCCTCGCCGTTGGACTCAGTGTGGCGAATCACCGCCGCCGCGGCAACCAGCCCCGAATCCGCCTACTCCAGCGGACGCAGGTCAACCGATTGGTCACCAGTCACCTCGAACGGCATCGCCGCGAAGCGTGACTTCTCAGGAACCACCTCCACCCTCGCCGCACGACGCTTCTGGACCGCGTTCAGCTTGCACGAAGCCGACAACCCGCCGCCTCAGCCGTACTCCATCGCACCCCGCGCCACCACGCGGCCCTTCGAGTCCAGGACCCTGTACCCCAGCGGGATCCGACGCCCGTTGCGGTAAACCGAGAGACCCGACTCGATCTCGCCGCTGACCGTCACCAGTAGCCTCAGGCCCAGTTTTGTCCGACGAGCGGCACACTCCACCACCACCTGTTCGTCGATTTCCAGCTTCCTCTGCTTGCCGGCCACCACGGCGAACTTGCGAATCCCCCGCGGTGCCGTCGACGACACAAACCAGCTGCGTCCCGCCTTGTCGCGACGGATCACGCGGTAGCCGATCAGAGTGTAGACGCCCGCCGGCAAGGCTCTGCGCCGAGACGCCTCGGTCCGGGCTCTGCGGTCGGTCCGCTCGAACGGCTTGCCGCCGCGTTTCGGGCGCGGAGTCTCCCACGACACGCGGATCGCTTCCCCAGCGGCATTCTTCAATAGCACTGTCCCCTCGTCGAATGAGGGAACCAGCAGGCCCTCGCCGGCGGCCGGCCGGGCGGGCCGATGCACCGATCGAGGCGGCTTGAGAGACCCGGAAGAAAGGAACTTGATCAAGGCCGCACGGGCCTCGGAACCGCTTCCGCTTCAGGCCGTGCGCCGCAGCTGATCGAGCCACGCGCGGTCTGTGCCGAATCTCAGGTCCGGCGCCTGGTGACAGTGCAGGCACGTCTTGCGAAAGGTCGTACCCGCCGCAGCGATCTCGCGGGCACTCGGCTCGGCCGAATGCACCAGCGGCACCAGCTGGACACTCAACAGCGCCATCGACAACCCGGCAACCGACCTCATCGGTCCACTCCCCCAAAAGACGCCTCGGACAACTCGATGCAGCACACCCGCAGCATCGCCGCATCCCGCTCTCTCGTCAATTGGAATCCCGGCCAGGCAGACACGACCGAGACGCCAGGTGCTGGGGTCAGACGCCGCCCACAGTAAAGTCCTGCACCACCCAGAACGGCACCCAGGCGGGGCCTGACCCCTTTTCAACCAGCAGTCGCTGGAACTCGAAGAAGGGGTCAGGCCCCGCCTGCGGACCGCGGCAGGTGGAGCAGACCCCCCGGTGGGCGGCGTCTGACCCCGGCATTTGGCGTTATTCAACAGTCTGTTAAAGGGAAGCAGGCCCGGTCACGAGGACCGGGCCTGCTGTCCGCTACGCGTGGTCTCGTGGCGAGACGTTCTCGCCGACTCAACCTAGTAGTTCAGGATCACGTCGACACCAAAGACCGACTGGTCCTCTTCTCCGGTGGCGGTCGCCGCGCCCCAGTCGGTCCGAACCTCGGGCCGAATGATGACACAGTCACTAGCCTTGATGTTCAAGCCGAACGTCAGGTCGTACTCGGACTGACCGTTCTTCTTCCACCATTCAATCCGCACGCCAGCCGACAGGTCGTCGGTGATCGAGGTGTGCAGGATCTGCGAAATCCCGACCGTGTGGTCGTGACCCAGCGAGCCACTGTTGGTCTCAACGAGAACACTCTCGATGCCGTAGTAGATCTCGTCTTCGATCTCGAGCTCGGCGTACACACTGTGCACGTAGCCTTCGCCGCGAGATCCCAGGTCACCCATCGTCACGGCGTAGGTCACCGAGACTTCGTCTTCGACCAGCTCGAAGCTGGCAACCGCAATCAGGGTGCTTCCATCGCTGGAGTCACCATCGTTACCGCGATCGAAACCCGTGTCCCAACCGGCGGTCCAGCCGAAGCTGGTGGTCAAATCGTCGGTGATGTTGTAGTCAGCCATGAAGCCCGTCAGGGTTCGGGGCTGGCTGCGGTTCATCGCCTTCGAACGGCTGTAGAAGAAGTTGTCGTTGGGGTTCACACTCTCGAGGCCGAGGCCGCCGAAGAAGTGTCCACCCTTCACGCTCAGGTCGCCTCGAACCACCGTGCCGTACAGCTGCGGCATCGCCCAGCCGTAAATCCCGTGGTCCCAGTCGGCGTCGTCGTCGAAGACACTCGAACCGGCTTCGTTCCCGAAGGACTGCATGTCCTGGGCGTCAACGCCGTAGACCAGGTCCACTCGGAAACCCAGGCCCGTCTCAGCATCTTCATCAGCCAACTTCTCGATCGCCAGGTACATCTGGTGGAGGTTCAGGTTGTCGGGATGACTGTTGAATCCGCCGGTGCTGTCACTGTGGTAACCCAGCTGCAGGTAACCACTGACCCGCAAGCCCTTGTCGGAAAGACGCTGGCCCAGGTCCGACCGGTTCATCGCACGCTGAAGCAGGTCGCAGCCGTCGCCGTCGCCGTCGCAACCATTGCCATTGTCGCAACCAGCCTTCTTCGCGTCAGCTGACTTCTTCGCAGCACCCTTCTTCGAGTCCTTCGCGCAGTCATCGTCCTTCTTGGTGAGCTTCGAGAAGAGGCCAACCTGCTGGACCGGACCCGCCGTGGGATCCTCTGCCATCACCGGCATCGCGCTGAGCGAAATCAACGCCAGGCCGGCCGCGAACATCTTGATTGTTCCCATATTCATCGTGTACTCCCTCTTCGTTCGACAGGGTCGATTACAACTGAGTTTGCCGGTGCAAGCCGCTCGTTCCGGAGAGCACGCACCTCGGTCACCATCGACCCAGGTGTTGCTCACCCCAGAACCGGCACACCAGCCATGTCCTTCAACATGCCTATTTTCGACATCCCCCGCATCATTCGTGAATAAAGAACTGAGTAACTTGGGGGGCCTGGGGGGGCTGTGGCGGTACTGGCAGTTCTCGGCCGGGCGCGCATCCGGCACCATCCCACCTGCCTCTCCAGACGCTAAATGTGGCCCTCCGCACGACCCCCGCGACCGGCTCGGTGGGATTCAACACGGCCAACGATTACGATGACGATCCGGATTCTCCACGCGCGTTTTGCACCAGGATCTTGCCGTGTTCGCTACCCGTCTCCGCACCGCATCCCTCAACCGCTTACCACTCAACCTGCTCACCATCGCCGCGGTGTTGCTGGGCAGTTCCACGGCACTCGAAGCCGGCCACCAGCCCAATCGGCTCACAGAGAGCCAGCGTCGCAGCGGCTGGAAGCTGCTTTTTGACGGCAAAACGACCGCCGGTTGGCGCAACTACCGCAAGAAGACGATCGGAGCAGGCTGGAAGGTCCAGAACGGAGCCCTGGCCCGGGCGGGCCGAGGTGCCGGCGACATCGTCACCGTCGACCAGTACGAGTACTTCGAGCTCGCACTCGAGTACAAGATCTCCAAGGGCGGCAACAGTGGGATCATGTTCCACGTCACCGAGGAGCTGGGGGCGCCTTGGCAGACCGGGCCCGAGATCCAGGTCCAGGACAATATCGGCGGACACGATCCTCAAAAATCCGGCTGGCTCTACCAGCTCTACAAGCCGGTCAAGCCCCCCTGGGCGATCCGCTTCGAGAACCAGGTGGGCTACAAGAGCCCCAACGTCGATGACGCCACGCGGCCCCCCGGCCAGTGGAACCACGTCTACCTGCGGATCCATCCGAGCAAGTGCGAGGTCGCCATCAACGGAGTCAGCTACTACTACTTCCAGAAGGGCAGCAAGGACTGGGACGCGCGGGTCAAGAAGAGCAAGTTTGCCCGCTACAAGCAGTTCGGCAAGCCGACCCGTGGCCACATCTGCCTGCAGGATCACGGCAACCCCGTCGAGTTCCGAAACATCACCATCCGCACCTTCGACACCTCCGGCGGCGTCAAGGACCCCATCGACGGTAGCCTGCCCCTGCAGGTCGCCCAGGCGTTCCCGAAACTGAAATGGGAGGGCTGGGAGGGAGTCGACGAGAAGGGCCGGATCAAGCCGATGCGGCCGATGATGATCGAACACCCTCGCGACGGCAGCGGCCGCCTGTTCATCGGCACTCAAAGCGGCACCATCCACACGCTCGATGCCTCACCCACCGCCACCCGGACACGCCTGTTCCTGGACATCAGCAGCCGTGTCAGGCAGTGGAAGGTGGAAAACGAGGAAGGACTGCTCGGACTCTGCTTCCACCCCCGCTTCAAGACCAACGGCAAGTTCTACCTCTACTACACACACGCCCGCAAAGGCCACGACTCGATCCTCTCGGAATTCCGTGTCTCCCAAGACGACCCCAACCGTGCCGACCCGGACTCCGAACGAGTCCTGATGACGATTCCCCAGCCCTTTGCCAACCACAACGGCGGCCCGATGGCCTTCGGCCCCGACGGGTATCTCTACCTGGGCATGGGTGACGGAGGCGGCCGCAACGACCCCGAACGAACCGCCCAGGACCTCTCCAACCTGATGGGCGGCCTGCTGCGGATCGACGTCGACCACCGCGACGCGGGCCTGCAGTACGCCATCCCCAAGGACAATCCCTTCGTAGACCGCAAGGGCGCACGAGGAGAACTCTACGCCTACGGACTCCGAAACGTCTGGCGACTCGCCTTCGATCGCAAGACCGGGCTGCTGTGGGCCGGAGACGTCGGGCAGGACCTCTGGGAAGAAATCAACATCATCCGCAAGGGTGGCAACTACGGCTGGAGCCTCAAGGAAGCCAGCTTCAACTTCGGCAACTCGCCCAAGCCCCCCGCCGATCCGCTGATCGATCCGATCTGGGAATACGACCACCAGGTCGGCAAGTCGATCACCGGCGGCCTGGTCTACCGTGGCACAAGACTGCCGGAACTCCAGGGCCACTACGTCTACGCCGATTTCGTCGCGGGCAAGATCTGGGCCCTCAAGGTCAACCACAAGACCGGCCAGGTAGAAAAGAACTTCCGCATCCCCTCGAACCGGATGCCCGTGTTGGCCTTCGGCGAAGACGAGGCGGGCGAGTTGTACTTCGCCACCGAGACGGTCAACGGCCGCGGGCTGCATCGCTTCGATCGCAGCGAATCCCGCACCCGCAAGTAGACACCTCACATCCAGGACCCGTCATGACGACACCCTCGATCTCCGACCACGCCTACACCCGCTACAGCGTCGACCTCCAAAGCGGCGACATCGCCTGCCAGATTCACCCCTGCGAGGACCTGGAAGACGTTCTGGGAGGCATCGCCCGCGGCTTCAAGTTCATCGAGTCCTGCCCGGTCCAGGACGCCTACGACCCCTCGGCCACCCTGCTCTTGACCCTCGGAGTCCTCTCGGGCACCAACGCGATGACCGGCCTAAGAGCCTATTTCCTGGCCTACTCGCCCCTGAAACGGTCTCACACCGGACTGCCCTCAGCCATGTGGTCCGCCGGCAGCGGCAAGTTCGGCACCAAGCTCCGCTACCTCGACCTCGATGAAATCGCCTTCACCGGCCGCAGCGACACCCCCGTCCTGCTCTACATCGGCCGCGAATCCGACGCCCCCGACGCACCGGTGACGCTCCGCCTCGAGGACGCCAGCGACCTGCTCGGGATGAAGGTCAACGCCAAGATCCAGTCGCTCAAAGAACGCTACGGCGACAACGCACACTTCGCTGTGATCGGTCCCGCCGGCGAGAACTACTCGTCGGTCCGCTACGCCGCCGTGGCACTCTCAACCGAAAACCAGCTCAAGAGCGGAGACCCCAAGCCGAGGTTCTGTGGCCGAGGCGGCATGGGCAGCATCATGGGGTCCAAGAACCTGCTCGCCATCGTCGCCGACTCGGTCGACGTCCGCGATCCCGATGCTCCCAGCTTCAAGGACTTCAACATCGAAGTCGCCAAGGGCGACGGCAGCGCCCGCTTCCGCGACAACGCCACCGATCGCCTCGGTGGCACCTGGGCCAACTACGTGCCGCTGAACCAGAAACACGCGCTGCCGGAAATGAACTTCAACCCCACCGGCACCGAAGCCTCATTCGTTCTGCACCGCCAAAGCGTCCAGGACAGTGGCCAGTTCGTGATCAAGGACGAATCGTGCTACCGCTGCGGCATCAAGTGCCACAAGAACGCCTACGACATCGGCGACGACGGCAAGGCGGGCACGTTCCGAGCCAAGCTCGACTACGAACCACTCAACCTGCTCGCCAGCAACCTCGGCATCTTCGACGCCGACCAGGCCTGTACCATCATCGAACTCGTCGACGAACTCGGCTTCGACTCGATCTCCTGCGGCGTCTCGCTCAGCTATCTCATGGAATACAACCGACGCCACGCCGACGACGGCCAGGCACTGCCCGATGGGCCGCGGTACGGTGATTTCTCCAGCGTAATCAAGGCGGTCACCGACGCCGCACTGGGCGACAACACGCAACTGGGCCAGGGCGTGTTGCGGATGGGCGAGGCGTTGGATGAGTCCGACTACGCCATGCATTGCAAGGGAATCGAACTGCCGGCCTACCTGCCGCAGACCAATCCCGGCTACCCCTGGGCCATGGCCGGCGGACACATGTCGATGCGGACCTTCCTGCTGCTGCTCTTCGAAGGCGAGACCAGCATGGACTACTGGGTCGGTGCCATCACCGACCCCGACCGCGGACTGGTCCAGTTTCCCTACGACATGGTCGGCATCTGCAAGTTCGCCGGACTGGGAGCACCCGCCGTCGCCGCCGCCGTCGCAGAACTGACCGGACTGGACGTCACCGCCGACTCGCTGCGTGACATGACCGTCAGGACCTTCCTGCGAGGCTACCGGCTGGAAAAACTGCAGGGCATGACGATCGACGACTACACCCTGCCAGCCGATGCCTTCCAGGAATACCCCAGCATCGAGCTGCCCGATTTCGTCAGCCAGGAGTTCTTCACCGAGCTCCAGGGTCGAGTCACCGAGATCTTCGACCGCATGCTCGAAGAAACCGACATCGGCGCCCTGCCGGCCTGGCAGCCTGTTGAAAAACGCCAAGTGCCGGGGTCAGACGCCGCCCACCCAGAGTCCTGATCCACCCTTCACGGCCCGCAGGCGGGGCCTGACCCCTTTTCAACCAGCACTCACCGCAACTCGAAGAAGGGGTCAGGCCCCGCCTGCGGAACGCGACAGGTGGAGCAACCCCCCGGAGGGCGGCGTCTGACCCCCGGCACCCGAGTCCCCCAACCCGGCAAAACGCGAACTAGCCCCCTCCGGCCAGGAACACCATCGCCAACTCGTCACCCTCGACCAACTCCCGCCCGGCAAGATCCTCGGCCGACACCGCCCTGTCGTTGCACAGCAGCATCAGGTGCACCTTCAACCGTCCCTCCGCATCAAGCAGACGCGGTCCGACTGAAGGATGAAGCGACACCAGACCCTCGAGGGCGACCGACATCGTCGCCGCCTTGACGCTCACCGTCCGCTCGCCCTCGCAGTACTTTGCCAACCCCTCGGGCAATCGGATCCTTACCATCACGCCCATCACGCCCACCCCGCTCTCCCCGCTCTCCCCGCTCATGAACGAAAACGCAGGGAATACACATCCGCGTCGTACAGCTCCAGCTTCAACCTCACCACACGCCCGGCCAGTTTCGAAACATCCTTCTTGCCATCCCAGTGGACCACATGAGCGATCTGGTCGCCGTAGAACTCGTCACTGGACTCGAAGCCCGGGATCACCTGCCCGGTCTTCGCATCGATCAACCCGACACGGACCCCGCCCCCGGCACCGGTTGACACGTTGATCTCCAACTCGCTGCCCGCGAAGATCAGCGGCCGGCTGATCGCCTCGCCGCCGGGATACCGACCCGCGTGCAGAGACACGAACCCGTCCAGCCTCAGAGTGGCCCGCTTCAAATGCATCGTGGCCTGGTGGTCATGCTGGTGGTAGTAGACGCTCCACTCGTCCTTGGCCGTCCGAACCAGCCCCCAGGCAAACATGTTGCCGTGCTTGGTCCAGTTCCGCATGTCCCGCCCGGCAGGCAGAAACGCCTCCTCGGCCAACCGGAACCGCTCACCGTCACGACTGTACATCAACCCCGTCTCGCTCAACCCGAAACTGCCGCCCTGGAACGGTCGTCTGGGCACCGTCAGCAACGGGAACCCGATCAACAACTCGGGAGCACGCGGGTAGGGTTGCAACGATGTCGTGTACAGACCGGTCCGCCATGCCTGTCGAGGTACACCCAGGTCGATCGGCCTGATGTCGCTCCATTGGCGAAAGTCCTTCGACGTGCACATCATCACGCTGCGGACTGTCCCCGCCACCTTGCGACCCTCGCGATCCAACGCCGGCAAATGGGCCCGGAAGAAGAACACGTAGCGACCGCGGGCCGAGTCCCAGAAGGCGAGGTTGTGTGAGTCGAGAATGGCTCGCGGGTTGCCCGGGTTGTTGCCCCAGTGGATCGCACCGACCTCGTCAAACGCCTTCTCGGTCCCGTCCACGATCGGCGCTTCCCGCAGCTTCTTCCAATCGAATCCGTCGGCGGACCCAAACACGTACGCCTGCCCATTGCCACCCACCGCCTTGTACTTCTCCGAGGCCGGCACACCGGGCCGCGTGTCGATGAACGGGGCAAAGTTGTGCGAGATCGACCCGCCCTTCAACAGGATGTTGTTCTGCTTGTTGCCGTCAAACGAAATCCGACCCAACTTCGGACGTACCCACGTGATCCCGTCACGACTCTCACAGTACCCGGTGAACTGCTGAGCCGGATCCGCCGGCTTCAAGCGGTGCCCATACCACGACGCGTAGTACATCCGGAATCGGCCCGGCTCGGTCAGGATCGTCGCGTACCCGGTGACCGAAAACCCGAACGAGCGGCGGCCCTCCCATGGAGCCGTGAAATCGAGAGCCAACTCACGCTCCACCGGACGGTGCTGACGGAAACTGAGCCGCCGGATCGAACTGAACAGGTGGTCGTCCAGCATCAACTCCCGACGACCGCCCAGGCGAATCGGCTCAGATGCCGACAACCCCTCCACGCCCAACAACGCGAACACACAAACCAGCACCGCTGTGATCACTCGTAACACGACCCGCCTCCCGGAATCAACTTTTGCCAGAACATGCCAGAACATGCCAGGAACTCTCCCGGCATCACCAACCACCCAGACGGGCATTGTGACCAACTGCCAACCGGTTTGCATCACAGCTCAGGTCGCAACTGGAACGCGATCAGCCAGCCAAGTAAACTCAAAGCCACACCGCAGCACACCGCAGCACACCGCAGCACACCGCCCGAGCCGACCGTGACCCTCCGCAACTCCCGCCACACCCTCATCCCATTCTCAGCGGCGGCCCTGCTGCTGGCCCTGGCGAACTCTGCGGTCGCGCTGGCCGCCGAGACGGTCACCGACAAGCAGATCGCCAAGTCGCTGGAGCAGGCCGGAGCCAATCGCCCGGCGATCCAGAAAGCGCTCGACACGGCACCCAAAAAGCAGCGGCGGGGCATGAGATTCCTGGTGGCCTACATGCCTCAGCGAGATCTCAAGTCCCTGACCTCCGAATTCCTGCTCGACCAGACCCGCTATGCCTACAAGGCCTTCAGGAAATCGGCCTGGGCCGACCAGGTCCCCGAAGCGGTGTTCTTCAACGACGTGCTGCCCTATGCCAGCATCAACGAGCGACGTGACAACTGGCGAGCCGATTTCTACAAGCGATTCACTCCGGTGGTCAAAGCCGCCAAGACGCCCGGCGAGGCCGCCACGCTGCTCAACCGAGCCATCTTCGGCCAGGTTAAGGTCCGCTACTCGACCGCTCGGCCCAAGGCCGACCAGAGCCCCTACGAGTCGATCGAAGCCGGGCTGGCCAGTTGCACCGGGCTCAGCGTGCTGCTGATCGACGCCTGCCGCGCCGTGGGAGTCCCGGCCCGCTTCGTCGGCACACCGCTCTGGGCCGACCGCTCGGGGAATCACTCGTGGATCGAGGTCTACCACGAGGGGGGCTGGCACTTCACCGGAGCCGCCGAACCCACCGGCGACCAGCTCGATCGGGCCTGGTTCCTCGGCCGCGCCTCCAAGGCCCTGGCCGACCACCCGCTGCACGCCATCTACGCCACAAGCTACAAGCCGACCGGGCACACGTTTCCCATGCCCTGGCTCCCCAAGGCCACCTACGTCCACGCCGTCAACGTCACCAGCCGCTACCTGCCCAAGCCGAAGACAACACGGCCCAGGGGTCCCGACATCAAGGTCTCGGCCCTGGCCATCAAGTCGCTCCGCACCTGGCTCAAACAGCCCCGCGACAAGCGACCGCCTCTGGCCAAACAGGACTTCTCCAAGACGGCACTGACCAAGTTCTGCTCGGAGCGGGCCCGCGAACTGCTGTGGGACGATCACGTGGCGGCCATTCGGCAGGATCGCGCAGAGGAGATGAAGGCCCGCGTGCTCACCCACGGCACGCTCAAGATGCCCTTCCACTACACCGTCTACGGCAAGAAACCCAAGAACGGCCGCAGCCTCTACATCTCACTGCACGGCGGCGGTGGAGCACCCAAGGCAGTCAACGACCAGCAGTGGAACAACCAGAAACGACTCTACAAGCCCGCCGAAGGCGTCTACCTCGCACCACGAGCCCCGACCAATACCTGGAACCTCTGGCACCAGGGACACATCGACCCGCTGTTTGACCGCCTGATCGAAAACCTCATCGTCTTCGAAGATGTCGACCCCGATCGGGTCTACCTGATGGGCTACTCGGCCGGCGGCGATGGAGTCTACCAGGTGGCCCCCAGGATGGCCGACAGGCTCGCCGCCGCGGCCATGATGGCCGGACACCCCAACGAATCGACCCCCCACTCACTGCGAAACATCGGTTTCACCATCCATATGGGCGGTCGCGACAGCGCCTACAACCGCAACAAGGTCGCCGCCTCCTGGGGGAAACAACTCGAGGCACTCCAGAAGGCCGACCCCAAGGGGTACTCCCACCTCGTCAAGATCTACCCCGACAAGGGGCACTGGATGGACCGACTCGATGCCGCCGCCGTCCCCTGGATGGCCAAGTTTCGACGCAACCTGCGCCCCGAGCGAATCGTCTGGAGACAGGATGACGTGACCCACTCGAGGTTCTACTGGCTGGCCGTCGACGACCAGAACCGCAAGAGCCGCTCGACACTCGTCGCCAGCCGAAGCGGACAGACGATCCAAATCGAAACCAGCTCGCACAAACAACTCACCATCCGACTTGATGACACGATGCTCGATCTCGATCAACCGGTCCGCATCGAGGCCGGGAAACTCAAGCTGTACGAGGCCGTCGTGCCCCGGACTCTGATGGCACTCGCCAAGACGCTCGAGGAACGAGGCGACCCGCGAGGGGTGTTTGCGGCGGAAGTCACGGTCGAGTGGCCCGAGCCTTCGGCAAAGAAATAGCCCCAGGAGGTCCTTGTTGATCCGGCCGTGACAAACTCCTGGAGTGCGTCGCGGGCAGCCCGGCGGTGAGACGAGACACAGGTGGGTCTCCGCGGATTGTCAGGCGGAGGAGTATAGGGACGATCTACGCGATCTACGCGATTCAAGGCAAACACGCCTGACCGGTCACCTCGACTCCGGTGACGGCAGCCCGCTGCAGAACTCGCCAGAGGGAGACCAGGCCGGATTTCAGGCCGGACTCGATGGCCCCGCGGCCCATTCGCCCCTCTCCGGCAGCTACGGCAAGTACCTCATCGAGAGAATCCTCGGTGAGGGTGCCATGGGGACCGTCTACCTGGCAACCGACCAGGACCTGCAGCGACCCGTGGCGCTGAAGATCCCCAAGTTCGACGGGGGCAGCACGGCGGAAGTGCGGGAACGGTTCTTTGTCGAGGCCCGTGCCGCCGCGGCGCTCAGACACACCAACCTCTGCCCGGTCTATGAGGTCGGCGAACTGGGCGGCCGCTGCTTCCTGGCCATGGCCTACATCGACGGCCGACCACTCTCGGACTTCGTCTCGCCCGATCACCCGCTCCCCACCGACCAGGTCGCCACCATCGTCGCCCGGCTCGCCGACGGGCTGGCCCACGCTCACGCCCGGGGGGTGATCCACAGAGACCTCAAGCCGTCCAACGTCATCATCGACGCACAACGACAACCGATCCTCACCGACTTCGGACTCGCCTGGTCACCCGACGGACGCCGGCTGATCTCCGCACAGGAAAACGGCACGGTCCTGGTCCGACGCCCCGGTGACCGAGCTGAACTGAATAGCTTCGAGGCTCACCAGGGCGGGGTGATCTGGGTCGGACTGAATCAGCGCAGCGGTGAGCTGATCTCGGCTGGCTTCGACAGCACCATCAGGCTCTGGCCGTTCCTCAACGCCAATCAGTCCCGCTGAGCGCCTCCGCCACCCGAGACTTCCACCTCCAGCAGGTCCTGCCGACCGCCTCGCTCGGCCACCCACAGCAACCGCCGACCGCCGGGATGCCAGGCCACGAAGTCGTCCCGCTCCGCATCACGCGATACGTTGATCACCTCGCCACCAACAGCCGTACCGACTGACATCACGCTGATCTCGTAGTTCCCCGCCCGCACCGACGTGAAGG
>Ga0310123_10002050_pt1 | contig 16279 bp, 14 predicted proteins | sample CB6_AW_1057_MG_FD_203505 | JGI IMG/M metagenome (GOLD analysis project Ga0310123, IMG submission 203505) | Marine microbial communities from Western Arctic Ocean, Canada - CB6_AW_1057 | ecosystem: Environmental > Aquatic > Marine > Oceanic | place: Canada: Western Arctic Ocean | collected... | reverse complement strand
GAAGAGCAGATGTCCTGAATTTGGAGGTGCAGAAAGTGGGGACCACGGAGGTGGACCATTTGGACAAATGGAAATCGAGTCTGGAGAAATACTTAGACGTCGTGTGACTTCGCCAGCAGTGTAATGCGAAGGAACTACAATTTGTGTTGCACGCCGTGCGTGTTTCTGGACTAAATCTCGGTAATCTCTCCGGATTTCGTTTGCGGCGCATTCTTGGCGATCGAGGAAATCTAGGTCATGAATAGTTATAATTTGTGCAGCTTCACGTGAGGGTAAAAGCAAAGGGTGGGGGGAATGTACAACGTCAAACCGCTCCTGAGTGATTGTTTCAATTGATGGCCATTCTATTCGGTGCCACAGGAAGTTCAGCAACCGAACAGGAATGCGGCGATCGATCGTGGATGCACCTGAAGGAAGTTTCCTTGATTGAGGATCTCCGAGTCTGTCTTTCCAAGAACTACTAAAAAGAGTTAGTTCAACTTCGTTATTCCTGCTGAACTTCGAAGAATCCCCGCCTGCGAGGGCCGTCGCTAATTCGTGAACAAAGGCGCCAACGCCTGTTGGCGATCGTAGGGCTGGCCGATAGTCCATCAAAACGCGCACAGCGGTGGCGATGGTAGCATATGGACTGAGATTGAGGCGAAATGCGAGTCAGGGTTACTTCAATCTCTCAAATCATTAGGAATCAACAATACGAATCCCCTCTTCGTGCATCACGGTTCTGAACGATTAGTAACTGCGAAGGATCGGAGAAAGAAGCGATGAAACTTGCCGTTGTGGGAACTGGTTATGTCGGCTTGGTCGTGGGGGCTGGTTTCGCTGAGTACGGCAATGATGTCGTGTGTGTCGATAAAAATGCTGACAAGATCAAGAATCTCAAGCGCGGACGGCTGTCGATTTACGAGCCAGGGCTTGAAGAGCTTGTGGTTAGAAACCAGGCTGAAAAACGGCTCCGTTTTTCTAGCTCCCTCGCGCGAGCTGTCAAAGATGCTCAAGTCCTATTTATAGCTGTAGGAACACCTCAAGACGAGGATGGGGCTGCAGACCTTTCTCACGTGCTTGATGTTGCGAAGGAGCTTGCTCGAGCCATCAACGGTTATAAGGTGATAGTGACAAAGAGTACGGTTCCTGTTGGGACAGCTGTTCGAGTTCGCGAGACGGTTGGTAGAGAGACGCAGTATCCGTTTAGTGTCGTTAGTAATCCTGAGTTTCTTAAACAAGGAGCAGCTATAGACGATTTTATGCGACCGGATCGGGTGGTGATCGGTTCGGGGGATTCTCGAGCGACAGAACTTCTGCGGACCCTGTACGCACCGTTCACACGCACGGGTGCTCCAATTCAAATAATGGACTGTGCTAGTGCCGAGTTGAGCAAATACGCGTCAAATGCGATGCTAGCGACGCGTGTGTCGTTCATGAATGAGATTGCAAATGTATGCGAACTGTTTGGTGCGGATGTAGATAAAGTACGCATGGCCATGGCGGCTGATAGACGTATTGGGCCAGCGTTTCTGTTTCCCGGAATCGGGTATGGCGGAAGTTGCTTTCCGAAAGACGTTAAGGCGCTAATGAAGTTCTCTAGTGTCTCGGGATACGAATGCCGCATCCTAGAGGCAGTTGAAACGGTTAACGAATGTCAGAAGAATCGACTCGTCGAGAAAATGCAGAATTACTTCGGGTCATTAACAGGTAAAAAGATTGCGCTCTGGGGTTTGTCGTTCAAGCCGCGTACTGACGACATGCGAGAGGCGCCTTCGGTTGACATCGTGAATGCGATACTTGAGATGGGTGGTGAAATTCTCGCATACGACCCGCAAGCGGAGAAGTCGGCGCGGGTCATTTTTGGAGAACGAATTTCGTATGCAAAAGGAAGTTACGATGCCGTAGTGGGTGCGGACGCATTAGCTATCGTAACTGAGTGGAACGAATTTAGAGAGCCTGATTTTTCTCGTATGCGCGCCTTGATGAAGGTGCCGGTGATTTTCGATGGACGCAATTTGTTTGACGTGTCTCAAATGCGCCTCGAAGGCTTCACATATTATTCGATAGGGCGGTGATGGGGACCGTTTTAGTGACCGGCGGTGCTGGATATATCGGAAGTCATACTGTGAAGGCGCTTTTGGCGGCTGACCGAGAAGTGGTTGTGCTTGACAATTTAAGCGCGGGGCACAGAGATTCGGTTCAAGATGTGCGTTTGGTTGAAGCGGATGTGGGTGACGTGGACGTTGTGCAGAGCGTGCTGAGGGATTACAACGTAACTGCGGTAATGCATTTTGCAGCGGTGTTATCGGTTGGGGAATCAGTGAAAGATCCGCAGCGGTATTATTCAACTAATGTCGTGAGTACCATCTCTTTGTTGCAAGCCATGAAAGAAGAGTCAGTATCCCACTTTATTTTTTCTTCTTCGGCTGCAGTGTACGGAGCACCGACTCAATTGCCGATTAGGGAATCCCATCCATTAGTTCCTGTAAATCCCTATGGTTCGTCGAAACTAGTAATTGAGCAAGCCTTGCAGCACTATGCACACGCTTATGAACTTTCCTTCATTAGTTTGCGGTATTTTAATGCTGCCGGTGCGGATCCAGACGGAAAAATCGGGGAAGACCATCGCCCTGAAATACATGTCATTCCAAAGGCTATCGTGGCGGCGCAGGAAGGTCTTGAGTTCGAAATTTTCGGTGATGACTACGCGACCAGCGACGGCACTTGTGTGCGCGACTACGTTCATGTGTCGGATGTAGCGGACGCACATGTACTCGCGCTTCGTGCTATCGAAGGAGGAGTTAAATCGTCGGTCTATAACGTCGGCACGGGAACCCCTCATTCAGTTCGTCAGGTGGTAGCGTCGGTAGAGCGAGTAACGGGGAAGGCGGTGGCCTGTGCGATTTGTGACCGACGCTCCGGGGACCCACCTGTCCTTTATGCTTCTAGTGAGCGTTTCTTAAGTGAACTCGGTTGGAAGCCAAGGTTCGGGGACATCGACGAGATTGTCGATACGGCGTGGCGTTGGCACTTGAGCCATCCGAATGGTTACGAGGCTTCTCTAGATTCGCGAACATCAGGTCCTATTAAGACCCTATAACGGTGTCACATCCAATCACGCGCCTTGCACGCTACGGCCTCCCACATCGAGTGCAGTTTAGTTTTGCCGTTGTGGCGATGGGTCTGTTCGCTGGGGCCTCTGGTGGATTGGCCTATATGTTTAAGCCGATTTTCGACGACATCCTGGTCGTCATGGAAACTCCTGACGAGACTCGATTTTCAAACGTGGTGCTTGCGATTCTCGGTTTTAGTGTATTGAAAGGTATTGGTGCCTATTTCTCTGTTTATCTGATGACTGACGTAGGCCAGCGGGTTGTACGGGATCTTCGCAACGAACTCTTCGGTCATATCTTGGACCAGTCGGCAAGTTTCTTTTCGCGGCACACCACCGGTGGTTTGACGTCCAGAATAATGAACGATATCACCCGAATTCAGCAGGTGGTCACGGAGACTCTCGGTGAAATGCTTAGGGAGTCGATTACTGTAGTAGCCCTTGCGGGCCTTATATTTTATCTGGATGCTCGGTTGGCTCTCGTTTGCGTGCTGTGTGCGCCTTTGGTGGTATATCCGCTTATTCGTCTTGGACAGCGTGTTCGCCGAACGACAAGGCGCGGACAGGAAGAACTGGAACAGTTGTCTCACATCACGGTCGAAGCGTTTGCTGGGCATCGGATTGTGAAAGCGTTTTCTGCTGAACGTTTTGAGAGTCAGCGATTTGGGAATGCCTCGGAACGGTTGTACCGGCTCACTATGAAGGTTGCAAGCACCCTTTCGGTATTGCCGCCGATGATGGAGTGGCTTGGTGCGCTGGGTGTGGTCGGTGTGCTTTGGTACGGAGTTAACAGAATATCGAATGGGACTATGACACCGGGAGATTTTACGTCGTTCGTTGGGGCTCTTTTGATGATGTACGGGCCGGTCAAGAGACTGAGCCGAGTGAACGCAAATATTCAGCAAGCAATTGCGGCATCTGAACGTGTATTTTCTGTGTTAGACACGCATAGTGAAATCCAGAACCGTCCTGGCGCACGCCCGCTAAACGGAATAAGCGACAACATTAGCTTTGACGACGTCTCATTTGCGTATGCCGACGCCGGCGGGCAAAATGTTTTGCGCGGCGTTTCATTCGAGGTTTCTGCCGGCCATGTAGTAGCCATAGTTGGTTTGAGTGGTGCTGGCAAAACAACCTTGGTGAACTTGGTTCCGAGGTTTTTTGACGTTTCGGCGGGTTCCATTCGTATAGACGGCACCGATGTTCGAGATGTGTCGCTTTCTTCTCTTCGAAAAAATATTGGCATTGTGACCCAGGACACGGTTTTGTTTGACGATACGATCGCGAACAATATTGCATATGCGACGAATGGGGCACAGCCGTCGAAGATCGAAGAGGCGGCTAGGGCCGCGCATGCGCATGAGTTTATTGAGGCACTTCCAGATGGTTATGAGACTGTTATTGGCGAGAGGGGCCAACGACTTTCCGGCGGACAGCGGCAACGCCTTGCGATTGCTCGTGCTCTCCTTAAAAATGCTCCTATTCTCATCTTAGATGAAGCTACATCTTCCCTTGACGCTGAGTCGGAGTTGCTGGTTCAAGATGCCCTTGCGAAACTGCTTTTGAATCGAACATCCTTCGTCATAGCGCATCGTCTATCGACGATCCGTCGGGCCGATACCATTATCGTAATAGACGAAGGCCGTGTAGGGGAGAAGGGCCGCCACCACGAGTTACTAGATAAACCGGACAGTGTGTACTCTAAGCTTTATGCGCTGCAACTTTTTGACCGTGATCTCAAGGAAAATGGTGATCATCTCAGAGAAACAGTGAGGAAATAGACATGGTGTCTTCGATGACAGGTTTCGCATCGTTAACTCAGGAAGATGAGATTGCCGTTATTGATGTGACCGCCAGGAGTGTTAATCATCGGTTTCTCGATATCAAGGTTCGAATGCCGCAACTGTTGACGGATATTGAAGAACAAGTCAGAGAGCGGATCAAGAGGCATTTATTTCGCGGGCATGTGGAATTGGCGATCGGATTGCGAGTAAAAATTCAGCCGGTGGTCGAGCTTGACATTAACGATGCTCTTATATCCGCTCTCGTAAAGGTGACCGAGCGTCCTAATGTGGCTGGCGCGACTGAAGGGCACTGGGGAATCGGAGAGCTCTTGAGGTTTCCGCAGGTGGTGACGGTTAGAGAACGTTCGTTGGAGGATGACGTTACTCAGCGAATAGCGTCGATGGCACTTGAAACTACTGAGTCTGTGCTGGTTGATCTTGAGCAAATGCGAAGAAGGGAAGGGGAATTGTTACTTGAGGATCTGTCTGAACGGCACCAGGGACTTAGCGGCCTCGTGGTGGAAGTAGCGAAGGAGGCGGAAGCGGGTCAGAGTACGTTGAGAGATAGATTATTGGCGCGGCTGGCTGAATTGCCGTCGGAGATTAGACTAGATGCGGTATCGTTGAATCAAGAGGTGGTGCGTTGGGTGGCTAAGTCTGACATTCATGAAGAGATTTCAAGACTTGACGCTCATCTTCGCCATTGGGCGGGTCTCGTCGTTGGTTCGGGGCCCTGCGGGAGAAAGCTTGATTTTTTGTTGCAAGAGATGAACCGAGAGATCAATACAATTGGGTCTAAGGTGGACGGCATCGACGTGACCGCGCTGGTATTGTCGGCTAAAGCTGAGCTCGAGAAGATGCGCGAGCAGATTCAGAATGTAGAGTAATTGATGGTTCACCACATGATCCCAGTGGTTGCTCATATTTGATCAGGGTTTTCGGTTTTGTGTGGGATTGGAAGCTAAGCAATGGAACAAAAGCGAGAGGGCTTGCTTTTCGTTGTTTCTGCTCCGTCAGGAACCGGGAAAAGTACGCTGGTAAGTGAGCTTATCCAACGTGTTCCGGGCCTAGTGAAATCTCGTTCGTATACAACTAGGCCGCCACGACCAGGTGAATCCAATGGGGTCGATTATCACTTCGTTGCGAAGGAGACGTTTCAGCAAATGATCGATGCTGAAGAATTCTTGGAATGGACCTTTGTGTTTGGCCATTTCTATGGCACTCATACTGCTGAAACAGCTCGTTATACCTGTAACGGAGAGGACGTTATTCTTGTTATCGATGTGCAAGGAGCGAAGCGTCTTCGAGAGCAGTGTATTTCTGCTGTTGGCGTCTTCATATTGCCGCCTTCTTTTATGGTGCTGGAAGACAGGTTGCGTATGCGAAGTGAGGGGCTAGTAGATGAAACGCAGCTTTTCGAGCGACTGAAGACAGCGAAAGAAGAGGTTTCCGCTAGACGGGATTACTCTTATGTCATTGTGAACAATGAACTCGACTTGTGTGTTGATACTCTGCGCTGCATCGTCATTGCGGAGCGAGCGAGAGGTCCGGCCATCGCCGATGTCTCAGATGCGATTGCCGAGACGTTTAGAGATCCCGGAAGGCGGGTGATGTCGTCTTCTGGGACTTGATGAAATGGCGTTAATTGGTCTCGGAGTGACTGGCGGTATCGGGGCGTACAAGGCAGTTGAGATCGTACGTGGTCTTCAGCAACAAGGCCATGATGTTGTCGTCATAATGACTGCAAATGCGGCTCGATTTGTTGGGCCATTGACATTTGAAGCCATCACCGGACAACAAGTGGTCACCGACCAGTTTGCTTCAGGCACGAATACGGGAATCGCTCATATTTCTCTAGCGACAGACCTTGATGTCTTGCTCGTGGCTCCTGCAACAGCCAATATCCTTGGAAAGTTTGCCAACGGAATTGCAGATGATGTGCTGTCGTCGCTCTATCTCGCGACATCGGCTCCTGTAATGGTGGCTCCGGCGATGAATACACAAATGCTTGCACATGACGCAGTGCGAGAGAATATCGCTCGATTGGAAAAGCGTGGAGTTCATTTTATCGATCCAGGAGAGGGGTATCTTGCCTGTGGCTGGGTCGGTAAGGGGCGGTTGGCAGAGCCGGACGATGTTGTCTCGGCGACAGTTCAGTTGCTCAATGGAGGTGGAAGTCTACTGGGGCGTTGTGTGCTAGTGACTGCTGGTCCCACCTTGGAAGATTTCGATCCTGTTCGCTTTCTCGGTAATAGGTCGACGGGTCGAATGGGGTATGCAATTGTGGAAGAGGCTCTGGTTCGTGGGGCGCGAGTCGTATTGGTCACAGGTCCGACCGCAGTGAAACCGCCGCATGGAGCGGAAGTCATTCAAGTGCGAAGCGCGAAGGAGATGCATGATGCTGTGACGTCGAGGGTCTGTAGGGACAAGAGCCCTGTAGACATCGTTGTAATGGCGGCTGCTGTCGCGGATTACACACCTGCAGACGGACCACAAACATCGAAGATTTATAGAGACCGAGAAGAATTGGTGCTTAAGCTACTCCCGACCGTTGACATCTTAGCTGAACTCGGCGTGTGGCGAGGAGGACGTACTGTTCCGATTCTTGTTGGGTTTGCCGCTGAGACAGGTGACGCAGTGGGACGGGCTCGCGAAAAGCTCCGCAGAAAGGCGGTGGATTTCGTTGTTGCGAACGACGTGTCGCTTCCAGGTGCTGGCTTTGCTGGGGATACGAATATTGCCACACTTGTCAGTAGAAACGAAATGAAAGAAGTTCCGTTGAGCTCGAAACGAGCTCTGGCGAGAGTAATTTTTGACCAGGTCGAACGTTGTCTTGGATCGCCTTCCACTGCGAAAGAAGCAGGGACATCGACGTGAACCGAAAGGACCAGTTTGCTTCTCATCTAGAGTTCTTCGCTGAACTTGGCATTGACGGCATCAATAGCGACCCGGAATGGCGGGTTCGTCCGGCGGATTTAGGTGGGCAGAGAATGGCCGGCAGGACTCTCGAACAGATTCGGACTGAACTGGGAGAATGTACGCGTTGCAAACTGCACCGAGAGCGAACGAACCTTGTGTTCGGGACAGGAAACTCAGATGCAAACCTGATGTTTGTCGGAGAGGCACCGGGGAGAGATGAAGACCGACAAGGGATTCCTTTTGTGGGACGAGCCGGTCAGTTGTTGACAAACATCATTGAGGCGATTGGACAGCAGCGGGATAGTGTCTACATCGCGAACGTTATTAAATGTCGCCCTCCGAAAAATCGCAATCCTGAGCCTGAAGAAGTCGACACCTGTGAGCCGTTTCTGTTCTCTCAGATTGATTCTGTGAAACCTCGTGTAATCGTTGCGCTTGGATCGTTTGCCTTTCGAACTCTCTTGTCCGATAACAAAACACCAATATCTAAAGCGCGCGGGCGTGTGTATGACTTCAGGGGCGCGAAATTGCTTCCGACATTTCATCCCGCGTATTTGCTTCGCAATCCTAGTGCTAAACGGGATGTTTGGACCGATATGAAGCTCGTTCGCTCTCTTCTTTCCGGTAATTAGTCTGGATGTCTCGTTACGTCGCAGTTGCCGTGCCAGTGCCATTTCTCCCGGCGCTTACATATAGGGTTCCGGAGGGAATGTCTCAGCCAGTGGTAGGCAGCCGGGTTCGTGTCCCTCTTGGCAGGCGAGCAGTTACCGGATGTGTAATCGGGACGGACGATGCAAGGCGGTTACGGTCTGACGAAGAAATTCGCGATGTAACGGAGTGTGTTGATTCGGAAGCGTTCCTACCGATAGCGATTTTAGAGCTTGCTTTGTGGGTGTCTGACTATTACGCCTGTGGCCCTGGTGACACGATTGCGGCAGCGATGCCGCCTTTGACTTTTTCTTCTAGCCGTGAGGCGACCACTTTCAAGACCACAGATGTGTTTACGGTTACATCCTTAGGTAGAGATTCGATCAAGGATGATAGTGGAAGCTTCTTGGGTCGTCGTCAGCGCGATGTGTTGACGCGATTGACGACGGCCGAGCATGGTATCGAGCGTAGTGCATTCACACGGCTAGGAATCTCTGGTAACACTCTGAAACGGCTTGAACGTAGAGGTCTTCTGTCCAGTTCGACGCGACGAGTCGATCGGAATCCTTTCGTTGAAATGGGCCCGACCGTTGTCGGCGCTGACAGTATGCCTGAGCCCTTTCGCTTGACGCTGAGTCAACAAGACGCATTGGACTCGTTGATTCCGTTAGTGCACGCTTCAGGATTTCAGGTTGCACTTCTTCGTGGTGTCACCGGAAGTGGAAAGACTGAAGTCTATTTGCGACTTACAGAGGAAACCTTTGCCAACGGTAAACGGGTACTGATACTCGTGCCGGAGATAGCACTCACCCGTACTCTGGCCTTGATTTTTCGTCGAGCGTTTGGCGAACGAGTGGCGATTCAACACAGCGGTCTCTCGGACGGCGAGCGGCACGACCAATGGCATCGAATACGGCGTGGAGAGGTCGATGTCGTCGTCGGTACACGGTCAGCGGTATTTGCTCCGCTTGATCGGTTAGGAATGATTATTGTTGATGAAGAGCATGACCCGTCGTTCAAACAGGAGGAAAATCCAAGATATCACGCTCGTGACGTCGCGGTCGTTAGGGGACGGGAGGCGGGTGTGTTGGTTGTTCTTGGGTCCGCTACACCATCCGTCGAGACTTTTTTTAACGCTCGCACTGGGCGTTACAAACAGATAACTATGGCGTCACGAGTGCACGACCGCCCATTACCAAAGGTTCGAGTTGTTGATATGCGAGAGGAGGTTGTAGCGGAAGGTCCGGACGTCGTCATGAGCCGAATACTCCGAGATGCTCTCTCGGATGTATTGGCACGAAATGAACAAGCACTGCTATTACTCAACCGTAGGGGATTTGCAGCTTCGGTGCTCTGTCGGCAGTGTGGCCGTACGTTGGACTGTCCGAACTGCAGTTTGGCCCTGACGTTTCACCGCGGAGCTAACCGCGCACGCTGTCATTACTGTAACTACAGTGTGGCTGGACCTAAGATTTGCGGATATTGTGCTGGACCGTATTTAGATACCGTGGGGTTCGGTACAGAAAGGGTCGAAATAGAGGTCTCGAATCAATTTCCAAGTGCTTCGATAGCACGACTTGACAGAGATACTGCGAAGCGGCGTGGAGGTGCTGCTTCTGTGCTTGATCGATTCGCGCGCGGTGACGTTGATGTCCTTATTGGTACACAAATGGTCGCAAAGGGACACGATTTTCGGAATGTAACTCTTGTTGGTGTGATTTCTGGAGACGTGGGTTTGACGCAACCAGATTTTCGGGCTGCCGAGAGGACGTTCCAATTGCTAACGCAGGTGGCTGGTCGAGCTGGCAGAGGTAAGAAATTAGGAGAGGCAATTGTTCAATCCTTTTATCCTGGGCACTACAGTATCGGGTACGCCTGCCATCAAGATTACGAGCCGTTCTTCGACGAAGAGATTCGATTTCGTACAGAAATGCAATACCCTCCGACCGTTGCGATGGTCAACGCGGTGGTGCGTGCGCGCTCATTGAACGCGGCAATGGCAGATGCGGAGCAGGTCGCCAAAATACTACGAAACCGGTCTGGATTCCTCGTTCTTGGACCAGCACCGGCACCGATCACCCGTCTGAGAGGTCAATATCGAGCTCAACTATTTTTGAAAGGACAATCCCGCCGGACGATGCGGACGGCGCTTCTTGAGGCGATGGTTGAACTTCCTGAGCTAAGACGTCGAATGATTATCGACATCGATCCGTTGAGCCTGTTATGAATTTATTATGACAACGCCATGAAGGCGTAAACTGAATGTTAAACGCTTATGGTCCGCGTTGGGAGAAAACGGTTCCAATTTCGATAGGTGTTGGTGTGAAACAGACGGCGAAAATGACCGCGGTGGCGAATGCCACCAGCCTACGATGGTAGTCGAGTGGAATGTGGTCGTCTCTGGTTCTCGGATGACGATGACCAAACAGCAAAAGACCGACGGCGATGAGAATTGCCCAAACGAGCCAACTCAGAGATAGAAACGTAAGTCCAATGAGGATCGCAAGGCCAATTACTGTTACGCTCGTCGATTTTGATCCGAGGGCAGCGTATGAGATATGTCCCCCGTCGAGTTGTCCTATTGGGAATAGATTAAGGGCTGTGGCCAATAGTCCGAACCAGGCAGCAAATCCCATGGGGTGCAAATTAATCGCGTAGCCTGGTGGCGTTTCACCCCAGACTGTCCACGCCGCAAACTGGAATAAGAGGGGTTCTCCGAGTGAGAGAAGGCCAATGTCAGTTTGTGGTAACGGGACAACATTCGAGAGATGTAGGCCGAGAAATAGCATGGGCACTGCAACGAGGAATCCGGCTATGGGACCGGCTGCGCCGATGTCGAAGAGCATTACCTTCGTCGGGATTTGCTCGCGAATTCGAATGAAGGCACCGAAGGTTCCCGTCCAGAGCGGCGCCGGAAGAAAATACGGAGGGGAAACATTGATGCCGTAATATCTACAGGCGTAGTAGTGGCCAAATTCGTGAGTGCCAAGAATAGCTAGAATCGAGAAGCTATACCACGTTCCAGTCAACCAGGACCCTAACGGCGGTGGTTCGTCGAAATTTGCAAGGAATCCGGTGTAGTGGAAACGGCCCCAATAAGTTGTTGAAACCACAGTGACTACAAAAAGCAGACAATTAAGCCATGGTCCTCGTGGATTGGATAGTGACTTTGAAGGTGGCAAGACCGTTCCGGTGTCGGAGTCTGGTGCTGTGCGAGCGACCACCGATGAGTCAACTAGGCGACTTGCAGGTTCTGATGACAAAGACGAGATTCCGGGGACTAGTGGCTGATGTTTTGGAGATCTTTGCCGGTCTTGAAACGAATGGTTCGACCGGGCGGAATTCTAACTTCTTTTCCGGTACGGGGATTTCGTCCGATGCCGCGTTTGCGAGCCTTGACTTGGAACACACCAAAGCCACGGAGTTCAATGCGTTCACCACGCTGCATGCACATCCGCATAGCGTCGAATACAGCGTCCACGGCAATTTCTGACTTTACCTTGGTAATGTGAGCAGCTTTTGAGACTTCGTTGACAATGTCAATTTTGATCATGTTGGGACAATGCTGTCGCCTGTGTGAGGATGATAGGAACTGTAACTTACGGCTGTCAAGGCACCGTTGTAGGGGCGAACTGGAAAAATGAGTAGTCAAACACGACGGAGGAAGCGGGTTGTATTGGTCGGACGGCCCAACGTGGGTAAATCGACACTATTTAATCGTATCTGCGGGTCGCGCCGCGCCATTGTGACGTCAGTGCCTGGGACGACCCGTGACCTGCTGAACCAGGATGTTGAATGGCTGGGGACAAATTTTGAGCTTGTTGATACCGGGGGCTTGTTTGGGGCCAGTGCGGACCCTCTTCACAATGAAGTCACGTCCCTAGGTCTTCAGGCATTGTCGTCAGCAACTGTCATTGTTCAGGTGGTTGATGGGACGGACGGCTTAGTGCCTGCGGACGAAGAGGTTGCATCACACGCGCGTCGGGTGGGTTCTCCGATCGTTGTTGTGGTTAACAAAATTGACAAGAGTGAGGCGCGAACTCGTGAAAATGATTTTCACCAATTAGGGATCGCTCCCGTGGTGTCTATTGCTGCTGAGCATGGGCTAGGAGTGGGAGATTTACTCGACGCGGTCGTTGAGAAATTGCCAGGGCGGAAGGCGCGTGACCCGCGGGTTGCTACAGAGCTGGACCGTCAAGGGACCAGTGAAATCCGCGTCGCTATTATTGGACGACCGAACGTGGGGAAATCGTCATTGGTGAATTTGTTGACACAAGAGGAACGCGTGTTGGTGAACGCGGAGGCAGGAACAACGCGCGATTCAGTTGATGTAAGACTCGTGTGGCACGGTCGTCAGTTTCGCCTTGTAGACACGGCGGGGATTCGTCGTCCGGGTCGAGTACATCGATCGGGCCCGGTTGAGTCCGTGAGCGTGGTGATGGCCCGACGGGCTGTGAGTGAAGCCGATGTGGCAGTATTGGTTGTCGACGCGGCACAACCAATTGCACGTCAGGATGCAGTGATCGCCGGAGAAGCGGAACGAGCGGGGTGTGGGATTGTGCTTGCTGCTAACAAATGGGACCTGGTGAAGGACCAGGGTGCGGATTTCTATCGTGTCTTCGATACGGAACTTCGAGATGCGATTAAGTTTGCTGATTTCGCGCCGGTAATGCATATTTCGGCCTTGACGGGAGAACGCACACCAAAATTGATCGAGAAGATTTTTGATGTGGCCCAGGCACGGGAAATGCATATTGGAACGGGGGAACTGAATCGGTTTATTGATCGCGCCACGAAGCGACACCCTCCGGCGAATCTCGGTCGCCGTGAAGTGAAAATCAAATATGTGACACAGGTGGCAACGCGGCCGCCTACGTTTGTATTTTTCACGAATATTGCCACCCGGTTCCATTTTTCTTACGAGCGGTTTCTCCGTAATCAAATCCGTAGTGAATTTCAATTCGAAGGGACACCTATTCGCCTTCGGGTTCGTACGGGACGTCACAAATCCCATGAATCGAAACGAGGCTAAATTCATTAGTGGCAGTGGTATACTGTCCGTGGTCTTAATAGCCGCATGACCGCTCAAGCAAACATTCCAGAACGAAAGTTGTATAAGTCTGCCGAGGTCTGCTCGATAGCGGGGGTTCAAGCGTATGTGCTTCGGTCTTGGGAAGCCGAGTTTCCGAGCCTCGGGCAGTCAACGAGTGCGGGTGTTCGAGTGTACCGAAAATCTGATATTGAACATGTGCTCGAAATTAAGCGGTTGCTGTTTACGGAAGGATTGACGCTTGGCGCAGCACGACGTCAATTGTCTAGTGAGGAAGAAGCCGCTGATGTTGCCGGTGTCGGCGAACCTTCGCTTGGTGATTTTCTACCAGAGGATGCACGTAAGAGTATCGCGGAGGTGAAACGCGGCCTTCAAGCTATTCTTGAAATGTTGTCCACTCATGAGGAGGGCCCAGTGGACACCGGAGCTAATGGAACAGGGTCGGTTTCGAGTACATCTTCTGAAGCCCGTAACCTGACGGGCGGAAGCGTGAAGAACTCGAATGTGAAAACTCCATTGGTACGCGAGGGCACAGAAGACGCGCAGGACTAGATACTTGAGTTGCGGCTGTAAGTTTTTCGGGATGTGGCGCAGTTTGGTAGCGCACCTGACTGGGGGTCAGGGGGTCGCTGGTTCAAATCCAGTCATCCCGACCAATAAATATAGAGCTCAATCGACTTTGTCGGTTGGGCCTTTTTCGTTTGGGTAACACATGGGTAACACCGTGACGGGTCCTCCATCGTGTTACATGTGCTCGTCCCTCTGATGTGAGGCGCAGTGGTTCTGGTTGGGATTGGGCAGGGCTGCATTCTTTGCCGAAAGACATTGCTGAGAGGCTCAGCGAGCTCTGATGCAGGTGTAATAACCAAACCTTATTGCTCATCGACCGCGGCTATACTGCCGACTAGCGATTCGAGACAGAAGGATCCGGAGCGATGCGCAAATTTTTTGAGCGGCATGGCTGACAACAGATTTGAGTGGTCAGAAGCGAAGCAGCTGAGTCTGTTTCAAATATTTCTCGCGTTTGCAATACCAAGCGCCATTGCTTTCACCGGATTTCGGTTCGTTTTACCCGCGGTCCACGCTGCGGGTGCACCTTCTATTCTCGCCTGGCCGGTTATCGCATCCGTGATGTTGCTCGGGTTTACCGTTGCTCCTCTATGGTTGATGCATCGAGAGGCCAAAGAGCTTGAAATAAGCTTGAAAGAACGCATGTGCCTAAGGCCACTCAATCGCAAGCAATGGCTTGTCGCTTCAGCAATTTTGATTGTCGGCCTTATCGTTGCGGGTGCTACGGGCAGTTTGAATGGCATTTGGATGGGAATAACAGGCCTCAGCGTGCCGGAATATTTTCCATTTTTCCTCAACCCAGCGGTCGACCCTATGGCCATGGCCCCCGAAGCGTTGACCCCTGGGTTTCAGCTCAAAGGGGCATACTGGCTTATCGGGTTGATGATCGCTACCTTGCTGCTCAATATTTTGGTTGAAGAAATTTACTTCCGCGCTTGGCTTCTTCCCAAAATGATGACCTTGGGCACTGTCGCATGGGCAGTGAATGGTGTCGCTTTCGCGCTTTATCACACCTTTCAGCTGTGGTTGTTGCCGCAACTCATTCCGCTGAGCCTATTCATGGCATTTGTGGTTTATTACACACGCAGCATTTGGCCTGCACTTGTTTTCCACCTTGCCGTTAATTCGCTGAGCGTTGGTGCAATTGTTTATTTGATTGTGAGCTAGCTAGATGGCGGCGAGCAGCAAGTTTGTTTCAGAAAGTTTCGTGACTCCATCGCTGAGCGTCTCACCCCAGAGCAGCTCGCCGAAGGTCAGAGGCGGGCGCGTGAATGGGACGAAGCGCACCCGCGCGACTAACTTCGCTCCGACTTTTTACCCCGGTTACAAAATTGACAGACCCCGTTGAACCGTCCTCTGGAGAGAGGTAGGCTAGGACTGTCATGGTTCGCGGATGCCCATATTGTGGTTCTAGCAGCAAATATCCCGGAGACATGGAGTCTTGGTTTTGTCTTAGTTGCAAGCGGGAATATCCGACATTGGCATTTAGGTGTGGCCATCAGGATTGTGAGGAGTTTGTGTTCGGAGATGACTCGCACTGCGAACGTCATGCTACAGCGGAGGCAGCCGGCTACCGGCTGAGTCTGGTAGAGAGAGAACAGTTCAACGCTATTCTTCCGTTTCTTGACAAGTTCGAGGAGTCGGGATTCTCTGAGGCGGTCGAAATTCATTTCGTGCAGATCCTTTACGCCAACGATTGGGTTACACCGGAGGTCGACTGGGTCCAATGGCAGGATGTGGCTGTTGAGTACGTGGACTTGCCAGACAAGATTAATTCAGCCGATGTCGTAACGATCAAAAAGTTATTTACGACTCATGTCCGCAAAGACCGCTTTTGCGAAGGACATCTGGCCGCAATGTTCAAGAATGGGCACATCGTGGCGCTTCTGCGGCGGCTGAAAGAAATTCGGGAGACAACCCCCGATACAACAGAAGAACGGAATGAAGTCAGGCGAGCTAAGACGCTGAAAGCTCAGCTCGAAGCATTACGAGGGCGTCGCTAGTCGGAGAGGTGATCTATGAACAACGTGAGCGGGAGCAAGCGCGACACCCTGCGTGGCGTGGCCTTGGTTGGCCTGGGGCTGCTGGCCGTGCCGGCGCTGGTTCGGGTACCCTCGGCGGTCGAGGCCTGCGGCGCGCCGGCCGCCTCCGAAACAGCGCGCGGCCACGTGTTCGAAGACACGAATGGCAATGGCGGGCGGGACGCCGGCGAAC
>Ga0310123_10002048_pt1 | contig 16284 bp, 15 predicted proteins | sample CB6_AW_1057_MG_FD_203505 | JGI IMG/M metagenome (GOLD analysis project Ga0310123, IMG submission 203505) | Marine microbial communities from Western Arctic Ocean, Canada - CB6_AW_1057 | ecosystem: Environmental > Aquatic > Marine > Oceanic | place: Canada: Western Arctic Ocean | collected... | reverse complement strand
CCCGCGTTATTTGTCGCGGTCCCACCAATTCTTCAATCTGCGCTAATTCTGATAGTGGAATATTCGCGCCATCCGGAGATTGAATCAAAATATTGGCAATGGCGTCTGCCGTATTTCTGAATTTCGGTGCCAAGCGAACCAAAATGTCGAATCGGCGAATGCCTTCAAAAATTTGTCCCGCCGTTTCACCGCCCACGGAAGCACGAATAACCTCCTGCACATCCGAAATATTGATACCATAGCGAGCAATCGCATTCCGATTTATCGTAATCAGCAATTGGGGCGTTCCCGACACTTGATCCACCTGAACATCATCTGCTCCGGGGATGGTTCCTATGACACGGGCAATTTCATCAGCTTTTTCTTTCAGGATGTCCAAATCATCACCAAAGAGTTTCACCGCTAGTTCAGCCCGAATCCCTTCCAACAGTTCATCCACCGTCATGGCGATGGGTTGGGTAATATTCACCAAAACACCGGGAAGATTTTCCAATTCTTCACGGATAACCATTTCTAAATCCGCTTGATTGTTTTTACGCCATTTATCTTTCGGCTTCAGCAAAACATAAATTTCAGCATTATTGATGGGGTCTGTATGAGCCCCAATTTCTCCCCGACCGATGCGCGTAACAACGCCGGTAATTTCTGGAATTTTCATCAATCTCCGTTCTACAATGAGTGTCGTATTTTTACTTTCTTTCAATGAAATTGACGGCGCCATTGATAGACGAACAACAATGGTTCCCTCATTCAATTTTGGTGTGAATTCAGATCCTAATTGTGGGAAAATAATAACGCCGACGGCGATAAGAATCCCTGCTAACCACACAGCCATTTTTGGATTTTGAACAAAATAAGTTATCACCGGTTCATATAATCGATTTAATAGTCGCAACATCCAGAATTCTTTCTTTTCGCCATCACCTTTTGGCTCCTTTAAAATAAAGAAAGATAATACCGGAGATAAGATCATGGCATAAAGAAGCGATCCAAACATGGCGATGGCGATGGTATAAGCCAACGGACGAAATGTTTTACCTTCGACACCCTGAAGCGTAAATAATGGTAGAAATACAATGATGATGATGATGATGGCAAATGTCACAGGTTGGATGACTTCAAGGAATGCCTTTGATATCAAGCGGATCTTTGATTCACCAGCCGTTCTATCTTTGATAACGCGATCAATATTTTCAAGAATAACAATGGAGCCGTCCACCATCATTCCGATGGCAATTGCTAATCCACCAAAAGACATTAGATTTGCGGAAATGCCAAAATAATTCATCCCAATCATAGCAAAAAGAACAGAAAAGGGAATGGAAAGAGCGACCACCATACTCGGACGGATTGATCCCATGAAAATAAATAAAATAATGATAACGAGAATAATCCCCTGCCACAAGGCATCGCTCATGGTTTTTACGCAGGCTTCCACCAATGTTTTCTGCTCATAATAGGGGATGATTTTGATACCATCAGGAAGCATTCCATTTATTTCTTCAATTTTGGATTCAACCTGTCCAATGACTGTGGATGAATTTGTCCCAAACAATTTTACAACCATTCCGGAAACCACTTCACCCATTCCATTATACGTCTGGATTCCACGGCGTATAGCTCCTCCGATTTCTATATCTGCAACTTGTTTTAGAAATATAGGCGTACCCGATTCAGACTTGAGAACGATATTTTCTACATCTTTAATTTTAGAAGCTAAACCGACAGAACGAACGATAAATTCTTCCGAATTTTTCTCAATAAATTGAGCACCAACATTCAAATTATTCGCCTTGATCTTTGCAATAACGTCCTGAATTGTAATGTCAAATCTCAATAAAGCGAATGGATCCACAATAACATGATATTGTTTTTCATATCCGCCGATGCCCAAAACTTCAGTAACACCGGGAACTGTTTGCAGGTGAAATTTCACAAGCCAATCCTGAATCGTCCGTAATTCTTCCAGAGAATATTTTCCTGTTTCGTCGTCCAAATAATAAAAGAGGATTAATCCCATTCCCGTAGAAATGGGGCCCATGACCGGTTCACCAAACCCATCAGGAATTTCTTCTCGTGCATGCTGAATACGTTCATTCACTAACTGGCGGGCAAAATAGATATCTGTGTCGTCTTCAAAATAAATATTCACTACCGACAATCCAAAATTTGATACGGAACGAATTTTCTCCATGTTGGGCAAACCGTTCATTGCAACTTCAACCGGATAGGTTACATATTTTTCCACTTCCTCTGGTGCCAATCCTTCGGTGGTTGTAAAAACTTGTACCAAATTGGGCGATACATCAGGAAACGCAACAATGGGAAGCTGTTTATAACTGCTATATCCTGCCCCTAGTATGAGAATGGAAAACGCCGCAACCAAAAGGCGATTCCGAAGTACAAATTGAATTAATTTTTCCATTTTAATAAATCCTTTTTATTTTTATAGATTGCATCAACCATATTGACGCATGGATTGACACAGTCAATCCACTCCATAATTAATGACCATGCCCATCACCAAATGAACTTTTAGCCATTTGAGCTTTTAGAACAAATCCGCCTTTCATAACATATTTTTGACCCAAATCCAGACCCGAAAGAATTTCAACACTTTGATTGTTTTCTTTACCAATTTTCACAACTTTAGGCTCAAATCCATGTTCGTCTTCTACAAAAACAGTTGGTAGTCCATTTACAGTTTCCAAAGCTGTTTTTGGAATAATAATAGAGCTTTGTATTTTATTCACTACAATCCGTCCCACAACAAATTGACCGGGGCGAAATTCCCCGTTTATATTTTTCATGACGACCCTAGCTGTGGCAGTACGTGTATGTTCGTCAATAGTAGGTGAAATGTAGGATATCGTTCCGGCGACTTCGGGTATTTCAGAGTTAATAAGAATAGTTGCAGATTGTCCAATACTTAATTGTGGCAGGTATTTCTGATACACACTCAAGTTCACCCATACTTCCGACAGGTCTGCAACAGCAAAATAATGATCAGGTCTCTGGGCAGTCTCACCTTTAGTAAAATGCATATCAATGACAATTCCGTCAATCGATGACCGAAGTTCATAAGCTGTTAAACTCTCATTACTTTCGATAACCGCCAGCAATTGGTTTATTTCCACCCGTTCGCCAATTTGTTTAAAAACTTCCTTCACTACACCGTCGAATCGTGGTGTAATATGTGCCAAACGGTCAGGATCTATCTTAACCTCACCTGGTAATTCGATGGTTTTTTCCAAAACACCACCCGATACGGTTCCAAGAACAATGCCAAATTCCTTCAATATAGCCGGAGTCAAAACCAGTCCTGCCTCAGATTCACCTTCATGATCATCCTGTTCATCATTATTCCCCTGTTCATCATGATGACCGTCTTGCTGGGGTAAAATAAAATGTCGGGTTATAAAGAAGGTTATGATTGCAGTAATGACAATTGTACCTATAATTATTTTTTTCATGATTAATTTATCTCCTTAAAATTTTGATTGGGTCGTATTGCCAAGTAACCGGTCTAATTCGAAAATATTTTGATGGTATTCCTTTAATGCATCTAAATATTGCTCTCTGGATTGAAACCACATTTCCTGAGTATCAACAACATCCAAATAAGTAAATCGGCCATTCAAATAGCCTTCAGTAATTGTTGTATATGCACTTTGAGCTTCAGGAATGATATCTCCATTCAGGATTGCTAATTCTGAAGTCAATATTTCCAGTTCTGATTGAAGGTTAGATACATTAGTTCTTAACTGTAATTCTACTGCCTTCAATTCCAATTGTGCTTGTTCCAATTCAGAAACAGCGCTTTTGATATTTCCTTTATTCCTGTTGAAGATGGGCAGGGGAATAGAGAATTCCACTTGATATGTATTGCCGGGGATGTCACTACGTTTTACGCCTGCTCCCACCTCAAGATCGGGAATTGCATTAGCCTTTTCAGTGAGAACATTCGCTTCTTTGATTTCTAATGATAGTTTGGAAATCTGAATATCCGGAGCATTATCCAGAGAAATAAATGATGGGATTGTTCCAATATATGATAAGTTACCCGCTGAATAATTAAAAGATGTACTACCATTTCCCCATAATGCAGAAATTGAATTCCATGCAGTTTTTAGAGATTTTTCAATTGCCCGCAGTTTTATTTGTTCTTGAATAAATTGAATTTTCGCACGGGATTTTTCTGCCGGTGATAATTTCCCGGCTTCCACTTTTCGACTCACTGCATTCAGTAAATCTTTCGCAACCGATATACGGTCTTGTTGAAGTATTTTATTTTCCTGTAAATGAAGTATCCCGGCAAAGGATTGAAATGCTTTGGCCAGGGAGGCTTGCTTCAATTTTTCATATTTCAAGCGTGCTTTCGTCAATTCAAGTTCACTCAATTTGATTTTCTGTTTTCTTTTACTGCCAAGAATGATTGTCTGGGAAAGCATTCCAGTCGTTTCCGGTTCTACTCCAGATCCTGTTTCAAATTTCACAACTGGATTTGGAAATTTTCTACTTTGGTTTAATTGTCCCTGCTGCAGATCAATTTGTTTTGCACTTGCTAAAATGTGGGGATTTTGTTCAATCACCAATCTTTCAAGTGTTTGAATGTCCAATGTTTGGCAAATCGCCAAGGATAAAAATAGGGTACAAATGATGTACCAATAGAGAGTACGCATAACTCACCTTTCTAATAATGTTTGAAAAATATCGGTTTACTAAACCGATGACTAATCAGATTTCAGAAAAGGAGTCTAAATAAGTAAAATAGTATTTTTCAAAAAAGATGGAAAATTTGTTTGATGCGATTCTTTCGTCTCAAAAACGGAAGAAAAATGATGCTTAACTACAAAAATATTGAAATCTGAATAAACGCCATCTACAACAGGATCAAAATCTAATGATTTGACAAAATATTCATTATTTGAATTCGTATCCCATAATTGAACGTCAAAACATTCAACACAATCATCCTGATGTTCATTATCTTTGGGAACTTCACAATCACTGTCGCAATTAGTTTCAATATTAACATGCCCGTCAGATTCAAAACATAAAACAGGTGATTTCACGCTACTAAAAACTGTAAGAGTCAGACATAGGTATCCAAGTATTATTTGCTGGATGATATATATTTTTCTATTTTTCACCACCGGATAATAACGATTACTTACATTACAAACTTTACTAAAATAAGTTCCAAAACAATTCTTTTGAATCTATTAGCTCAAATTTAAAATTTGGATTGGATTTTAAAGAAACATATACAATACCTTTTTCATGGTCCAGTATCAAAACTTTTCCGTTTGTTTCTATAACCCATTCTTTATTAATTCTTGGATTCAAGTAGTAAGTGCAAGATTTGATTCAACTCCAAAAAATACTTGATTAGGTGTTTTGAACCCAAGTCTTTTTCTTGGACGATTGTTTAGTTTTTTCATAGCATGGATTATTTTTTCATCCGTTATTGTTCTAAAATCCATATTTTTAGGGAAATACTGTCGAATAAGACCGTTGGTGTTTTCATTGGTGCCTCTTTCCCATTATCCGAAGTAATGGTATGTACTTTATCGGCAATAGAATTCAGCAACTGCTTGATTACCTGTTCTGTTTTTTCTTTCGTTCGTCGATCCACTTTGTAAATAAGCGCCAGTCCCGATTTTCTTTCCGTCAAGGACACAATGGCCTATTTATGAGCTTTACCGATAATCGTATCTGCTTCCCAATCGCTTATTCGAATTCGATCTTCAACTATGCCAGGACGATCATCAATACTGACTCTGTTTTTGATCTGTCCCCGTCGGTCATTAGATCCGTTTCGTTTCTTGTATTTCTTTTTACAACGTAAATGAGTATGAAGTTTTCCATTATTATTTTTATCCTCATAAATATACTGATAAATCCATTCATGGCTCACGGAAAATGGCAGATTGTCTTTCATCCAACCATGGATCTGTTCAGGAGACCATTCGTTCTTGATCAGAGTCTCAATAAAATCCCAGGTAATGCTGTTAATACGTGGTCTGATTTTATCATGTTGTCTTTCTTTAGCTTTACTGTGGATTTGTGAACACCAAGGGCTTGAGCTATTTCTGATTGGTTGTGTTCTGTTTTAAGCAATATATTTATTTCGTATCTTTGTTCCAGCGTGAGCTGGTTGTAGTGTCTCATTTATGCTCCTCATTTTTGACTGTGAAAAAAGTAGAGATGCTACGGTAGCTCCGCCTTCCTTACAAACAGTCTTTGAGTTGCACTTATTAGTTGAATTCAAGTTATATTCACTACTTTCCCATCCCAAGTAAATCCGTCTTGAAGAAACTTGGGCAGAAGAATACCTTCGCCGATAATATCTATGAAACCTGAAAAGAGTAATTTTGATGGTACGTATCATACCGAAAGCGCCTGGGCTATTCAGGTTAAGGACACATTATTATTTTTCTTTGGACTCTAGTGAAATATTATAAACTAAACCGTATTTGATTCACTAACTCTTGGGCGTCAGCTTTCGTTGGACCTTCAGCATAGATTCTCATAATAGGTTCTGTATTGGATAAGCGTAAATGGATCCACCGATCTGTCCATGTAAATTTGACTCCATCGACTTCATTGATATTCGCATCAGAAAAAATAGAGCGAGCTTTATTGAAAACAGCTTCTTTATCAATTCCATCCAATTCAACTCTATCTTTCACAATTGAGAATTGCGGCAAATTATCATAAATAGTACTTATAGGTTTATCTGTCATTGCCATACGATGCAAAATCATAGTAGCTGCTACAAGAGAATCCCGACCAAGGTGCGCTTCCTTCAATATAACTCCGCCGTTTCCTTCACCCCCAAGATTGGAGCCGGATTCAATCATTTTCTGAACGACATTAATTTCCCCTACGGCTGACCGTTCCACGGTTGAACCGTATCGTTCAGCAAGCTCTTCCAGCGCCAATGTTGTGGATAAATTTGTGACGAGTACTTCTGGTTTGCCCAGAGTTTTTAAATATCCATCTGCCGCCATGACCAAAGTGTACTCATCTCCTGCTGCTCTGCCGTCTTGCAAAATTACAGCAAGTCGGTCGCCATCGGGATCTGACGCAAAGCCCACATCCGCATTGTTTTCTACGACTGCAGCACTCAAATCAGTAAGGTTTTCCGGAAGAGGTTCGGGCGGGCGGGCAAAATTGCCATTACCATCGCAGTGAATTTTTATTACATCGCAACCCAGTGATTCCAGCATATAGGGAAGCGCTTCTGAAGCTGCACCATTTACGGCATCTACCACGACTTTGAAGTTCCGACTGCGAATTTCATTTTGTTTAATGCAGGATAGATTCGCCACCTTGATCACATGCTTTTGAATGGCATTTACATCAGGAAAATGTAATCCAACTTCGTGCTTGGATTCAGGAATATCATTATCAACAATTGAAAATAAATTTTCGCATTCATCAGGGAGAAGAAACGTTCCATCTTCGCTCACAAATTTTAATCCATTCCATTCGGTAGGATTATGGCTGGCTGTGACAATTATCCCCCCTACAGCATCTGTATTTTCCACCATGAATTGTACTGTAGGCGTTGGAACAATATTCAAGTTGATAACATCTCGTCCTGAAGAAACAAGTGCTTGAGCAATATCTTCTATAAAAAATTCTCCTGAAGGACGTGTATCCCGACCTAACATAAATACTCCTTTTGGCTGTTGGATATGGAAGGCTTGGGCGCAGCGGAAAACGTATTCAGAATTGAATTCTGGTGCAGTACCCCTAATTCCGGATATACTGCGTACAATCATTGTAATTTGTTTTAATTAGTTATTTAATACTTGAGGATATTTTAATAAAATGTGATTGATCTTCAGTCTCAACCGTGATAAACGAAATTAAATTCCCTTTGTAAAACAATGTTTTTCCATTTGGTAATCTTTCTGAAACAGGTGGTACACACCAAATTTTATATTCCCCATATTCTAATTCTATAGGGTTATTTATTGGAGTTGTGCCCACATAATTTCTATTGATAAAAACGGATAATCCCAAAAAGTTTGAATCTATATAGATGTTACTTGTTTGTTTTGAATGTTTAAAATCTATTTTTTCCAATCCAAGTTTCGAAGCAAATGTATCAGCAATTACTGGGGCGACTGTTAGTGATGGTGATAACGGTACAGATGAACTACTAAAAGTATTTTGATATAATTTTTTCCTAGATTCAAAATCACTTTCTACATCAATTGCATTTAATTCATCTGTAATAGAATCACCCTTAAACCCACCAGCTTTTAAAAGGGCTTTATTTTGCTCTTCTGTTCCAGTATATTTGTCTGAGTGAGAAAAATTACCCTGGACAAAATCTACAGGCAAAACATCTTTTAAATAATCTTTTTCATAAGTTAAATGAGATTCAACTTTTGTGTTATTGTTATTAATTCCATCAAATTCTTTTTCAATAAATTCCACAGTAGTTAAATCTACATTTTTCCCTGGATTTGCAAAAGTCCAGTCCCTTGAGTGCTCTTTTAAAAAAGGTACAAAATCAAGAGAACTTTCATTTCTTCTTATTTCCAAATTTTCATTATCATTTTTATTCACTAACATTCTTTTATTATTGATTTGACTTATAATGTGGTCGTCTTTTTTATAATATGCCATGATTTTTAAAAGGTTCGGATGTTTAAAACGTGAAATTAAAATTTCATCAATATAAATATTTTCTTCAAGATGAAATCCAATTTGAACGCTATGTTCATTATTTATTATATCAATATCACGAAGTAATTTATTTGAAAAACTATTCAAGTCAACATTGGAATTCAGAACGCTAGCATTATTTACCGTAACATATAACCATCCATGAGGGGAATACCACGATGTAACATTTTTTAAAGGAATCATTTTATTAGATAATAATGTAATATTTAATCCATTCAAAAGTTCGTCGCATGCTAATCGTGTAATAGAGAACTCTCCCCCATAAATAGGTTTTATTACAATGTAGAAGATTGCAATGATTTTAACGAATAATTTCAAAATTTACCTTGGATGTAATCTACAATATAAAATAAAGGCTCGGCAAAAACCGAGCCTTTTAATATTCAATAAAAAATGGATTTAATACTGCGCAATGCGTCGCAAACGGGCCATACGGCGTACAGCTTTTTTTCGGGCGATCCGCTTGGAATCACTGGGTTTTTCGTAAAAAGATTTCTTTTTTACATCCCGCAGAATGCCGGCGCGTTCCCATTTCTTTTTGAAACGGCGTAACGCCTTTTCTAGCGGTTCACCTTCTCTAACGGTTACTTCAACCACGTGCAATCACCTCCTTCTAATTAGCCTAAATATGTTCTTAATGTTTTACTGCGTGATCGATGGCGTAAACGACGGATTGCTTTTTCTTTGATCTGCCTTACACGCTCACGTGTTAAGTTGAATTCTTCACCAATTTCATTCAATGTTAATGCATAGTCACGTTCAATACCAAAATACATTTTAATGACTTGGCGTTCCCGTTCTTTCAATGTGTCTAGGGATTGACGTATTTCATCTTTCAAGGAATCATTCATTAATGGTTCATCTGGAGATGATTGGTTTTCATCTTTAATCACATCTATCAAGGAATTCTTATCGCCGTCACGAAATGGAGCATTTAGCGAATGGTGGCGACGTGAAATACGCATGGCATCAATTACTTCATCCGGAGTCATTTCCAGCTGACGGCCAATTTCTTGTTCGTTAGGAGAGCGTTCTATTTCAGCTTCCAATTTTTCAGCTGTTTTTGTGATTTTACTGATCGTACCCACACGGTTCAAGGGCAGGCGTACAATACGAGAATGTTCCGCCAGCGCCTGCAGGATAGATTGGCGAATCCACCAAACGGCATAGGAAATAAATTTAAAGCCCCGGGTTTCATCAAAACGCCCGGCTGCTTTAATCAACCCCAAATTACCCTCGTTGATTAAATCTGTCAGGGGTAAACCCTGGCCCTGATAATCTTTCGCAACAGAAACAACAAAACGCAGATTCGCTTTGACCAGTTCTTCTAACGCAACCTGGTCGTCTTTGTGGATTTTCTGCGCCAACTCAACCTCTCTAGCCGGTGGAAGGGGTTCATAATTCCCGATTTCTTCCAGGTAGCGACTGAGACTGCGGTTGGATTCGTTAACTGTTCTTGCAACTTTTGCCATAGTTTTCCTCTATAAATCGATTCGAGACAAGTGAGGTAATTTACACTATAATCAAAGGTTTCTCAAGATATAGAGTTCAGATTTTTAAATTGTCTTTGCTAACTCTGAAAACTCAGAAATTGAAAGCGTTTCAGGGCGGCGTGTGAAATCAATTTTTTTCTGAATTTCTTCCGGAACACCTAAACCAGATAAAGTATTGCGCAGCATTTTTCTGCGACGTGAGAATGCTGCTGCAACGATCTTTTCAAACCGTTCAAAATACTTATCTTCAATCAGTGGATCATATCGTTTGACCAGTTTAATTATAGCCGATTTTACTTTTGGTTTAGGGATGAATACATCCGGTGGAATCGTGAAGCGTGTTTCAACATTTAAAAAGGCACCGATCATCACTGTTAATCGTCCGTATGACTTTGTTCCTACTTCACCAGTGAGTCTGTCTGCCATCTCCTTTTGAACCATGATAAATGCTGCAGTCCAATGGGCGCGTTGTTCAATGAGCCAAAATAATATAGGTGACGTAATATTGTATGGAATATTGCCAATTATTTTAATCGGAGTTGGAATCGGCAGACTATTCAATTTCTGCATAAGCACATCTTTGTGAATAAAATGACAATCCTGCAGATCCTCACGGCCATTCAGATATTTGATCAATTTAGGGTCTATTTCTATGGCAGCCATATATTTTACCAAGGGAAGAACACGTTCAGTCAGCGCACCTTCTCCTGGACCTATCTCTAAAATAGCATCATCTGCTGTTGGATTAATAGTTCTTACTATCTTGCGGAGTAGATTGGTGTCCGCCAAGAAATTCTGGCCCCATTTTTTACGAAATGTATGTTGAGTGTTGTTTGTCACTGAGAACTATTATAATTCAAAAAGATTTTTTGCATTGGCAGTTGTTTTTTCGGCGATCACAGCTAATGAAACATCGTGAATTACAGCTAGTTTTTCCGCCACAAAACGGGTTCGACCCGGTTCGTTTGGTTTACCCCGATGAGGTACGGGACTCAAATAGGGCGAATCTGTTTCCACCAGCAATTTATCCAACGGTAGTTCTTTAGCAACACCAGGCAAGTGGCTGTTTTTGAATGTGAGATTACCAGAAAAAGAAATATAATAACCCATATCCATGAAAGTCTTCGCTGTATTTAGATCGCTGGAAAAACAATGCGCCACACCTATCACATCCGGAAATTCTGACAACACCTGAATCACATCATCATCCGCGTCACGGTTGTGAAATATGACTGGTTTATGCAATTCACTGGCGATTTGCAGCTGTTCACGAAATACTTTTCTTTGAATTTTTGGATCTGAAATATTTCGAAAATAGTCCAATCCCATTTCTCCAACAGCAACCATCTTGGGGTTTTTCATTAATTCATGAATCTGTTCAACATAATTTTTTGGTGCATCCTTGGCATCATGAGGATGAATACCAGCTGAGGCATAAATGTGTTTATGTTCTTGAGACAGAGTTAAACATACCCTCGAATCTTTAATATTAGTGCCAACACAGATGAAGCGGTTTACACCCAATTCTGTAGCGCGATTTAATACACCATCCAGGTCATTTTTCAAATCATTATAGAATAAGTGACAATGTGTGTCTATCAACTTCATACGTTTTTTGATAAAAAATGATTAATTTTAATTTTTAATAAACTTTTCCACCGGATTCTACTTTATCACTATCAACTACTATCAAAGATAATTCCTTCTTTCGTGAAGCTGCCAAGAGCATCCCCTTTGATTTTACGCCATGAATGGTTGCCGGTTGTAAATTGGAGACAACTACGATCGTTTTTCCGACTAATTCTTCTGACGTATAATGATCTGCGATTCCGGAAACTATCTGCCATTCCTTATTTCCTGCCTTGATTTGCAGTTTATACAGTTTTTCCGTATTCTCTACTTTTTCTACAGATAATATTTCTGCTGTTTTCAGACCGAGCTTTTCAAAATCTTCATAGTCAATGAATGTTCCATGAGTATTAGTATTATCTTCATTATTACCCTTCTTCATATCAATCCGCGGAAACAACGGTGGATGCTGTTTTAACCTTGTTCCTGCTTTTAATCCGCCCCAGCGTAATTCACTTGTCTGCACATCGAATGTTTCTAAAACAATTTTAGTTCTGTGAGGCATAACTGGCCCAAGTAGCAATGTACCGATTCGCAGTGCTTCTGCAGCTGTATATAACACTCTGCCTGCAGCTTCTTTATCATTTTTTACCAGTTTCCAAGGAGCTTGATGCTCCATATATTTATTAACTCCACGTATGAATTGCAGTGTCTCTTCAATTGCTTCATGGACCTTCATTTCTGTAATCAAAGTATGAATTAATGTAATTACCTTTTCTGCGGAAACCTTTATTTCATTATCTGCAGTTGTACTTTTTCCGGGGTTCGGAACGACACTGTCAAAATTCTTTTCTATAAGCTTAGTGATTCTGCTTAAGAGATTGCCAAAATCGTTGGCGAGATCACTGTTATAACGTTTAATAAACGATTCCATCGTAAAACTGGCATCTTGCCCAAGCACCATTTCGCGCATGAGGTAATAGCGTACAGGATCCACGCCGTATTCTTCAATCAGATCCAAAGGATTGACCACATTACCCAGGGTTTTGCTCATTTTCGATTCACCGCTCATCCACCAGCCGTGGGCAAAAATAGATTTTGGCAGAGGCATTTCTGCAGACATAAGCATAGTCGGCCAATAAACGGCATGTGTGGTCAAAATGTCTTTACCGATTAAATGATATTCTGCCGGCCACCACTTTTGATATGATTCTTCGTTCACACCAAAACCTGTAGCTGTAACATAATTAATAAGGGCATCAAACCAAACATAAGTGACATAGTTATTATCAAAAGGCAGATCAATCCCCCAGTTCAAGCGAGATTTAGGTCGCGAAATACATAAATCACCTAAAGGCTGGCGTAAAAATCCCAAAATTTCATTTTTCCGATGTTCAGGTTGAATGAAATTTGGATTATCATTTATATGATCGATCAATGTTTGCTGATATTTTGACATCTTGAAGAAAAAATTCTTTTCCTTTAGTTTCTTGATGTCCCTGAATTCATCGCTTTCCGCTTCCTTTTCCGTGATAAATCGTTCTTCCGAAACGGAATAAAACCCTTCATATTCATCTTCATAAATATCGCCATTATCATAGACAATCTGGAGAATATCCTGAACAACTTTTACATGTCGATCTTCTGTGGTGCGGATAAAGTCATCATTGGAGATATGTAGCTTTTCCCACAATTCCAGAAATCGCGGCGCCATTTCATCACAATGGTTTTTTGGTTTTACACCCCGCTTTGCTGCTGCCTGCTGAACTTTCTGTCCATGTTCATCCAATCCAGTCAGAAAAAAAACATCATTCCCTTCTGCTCTATGATATCTGGAAAGGACATCTGCCAGTATCGTGGTATAGGCATGACCAATATGGGGTTTGTCATTTACATAATAAATAGGAGTAGTTATGTAGAATTTGCCAGCCATTTCAGGCCTTTCCTTTTAAATAATGTTGAATATCTACAAGCATATTTGTGAGTGTTAAGGGCATATAAAAATTTCTATCCATAGACCCTATTGTACTTTCGATCACGGAATTGACTGCAGTAAGATCAGCTTGAGGATAGGAAGTTGTGAATAATTTAAGAGCTTCAGCAAGGCCATTTTGTGCTAAAGGTGCATCAATATTTTGACGCAAACGAAAAGATTGCTGAAACCAGGTTTGGAGAAGAAATAATTGAAATTTGAAATCGTCTGGATCGCTGCGAACTATTCTTGACATATTATTTATGTATAATCGCCAGCTATTGCCATCAGTATTAACCACTGATTCAACTTGATCTTTCATTACATTCAAAATATCATCTATCGAGCGATCTGCCAAAAAACGAGCTCTGTGCATATTGCCATCAGTCAAATACGCATAAAATTCTGATTCATTTAAACTGACTCCATTTTCTTTCAAGTATGCATTGACCATTTCATTGTCTAAAGGCGGAAAATCAATATGCTGGCACCGTGATTGAATTGTAGATAAGAGCATTGTTTTATGATCCGTCACAAGAATGATTATGGTTTTTTCCGGCGGTTCTTCCAATACTTTAAGCAATGCATTCGCTGAAGCACCATCTCCATCTGAAAGATAATGAGCATCAAAAATCAATACTATCTTGTAACCATAATCAACGGATTTGAGATAGAGTTTTTTTCGTAATTCGCGAATTGAATTAATCAGTATTCTCTTCGCCTGTGGAAGTTTGATCTTTTGAAATGGGTCTTCACCTTTCTTCTGCAATAAGTCTGTTAATAATGCTGCATTTTTATCCCCTATAATTACCAGGACATCTGTATCTTTATCTATGCTCTCCTTTTTGCGCGGTAGTGGTACAACCACATGGAGATGTTCATGCTGCATTGATGCAAATCGTAAACACGATGAGCAGGTACCGCAGATTGTTGCATTGTTTTGGCAATTTAGCGCTGCGCCCATAGCCAGGGCTGTGGCTTCTTTGCCGGAGCCTTCCGGACCACTGAACAAATAGGCACTGCCCACGCGATTGGAAGCAATAATTTTTTTAATACGTTTCCATACATCCGGTTGATAATGTGCTGCATCAAATATCATTGTTTTACCAGCCATTTTTCTGGATCGAGTTTCTGGTCTTTCCCCCAAATCTCAAAGTGAAGTTTTGAGCCATTGATGGATCCCGAATCGCCCATATACGCAATGATATCCCCTGCTCTTACTTCACTGTCCACATTTGTTTGAATTTTTGTGACATGGCTGTAAATCGTAAAAAAATCGCTGCCATGATCTATGATAATGATATTTCCATAACCGCGGATAAAGGTAATTGTCGTAACTATACCTCCCATAACCGCATAAATCTGTGTACCCGGTTTCCCTTTTATGTCAATACCGGTGTTGTTTGTTGTTGTTTTCAGTTCAGGATTCCACTTACGGCCAAATTTGCTGATCACTTTTCCACGCGCCGGCCAGGAAAGCTGACCTTTCAATACAACAAACGATTTGGTTTTTAATGCTTCCTTCTGGCGACGAATGCGCTCTGCACGATCTGTACGAGTTTTATCTTCCTTGATATTAGCAATCAATTCTTCCAGTTGCTTTACACCCTCTTCTTTTTCCCTTACATATTGAGCCAGTTCAGTTTTACTGTTACGAATTTTATCCAGTTCACGTTTTTTCTTTTGACGCTTCATACGCAAGTCTGTCATTTGTTTTTCGCGTTCTGCTTTTAGGCTTATGCTTTTTAGGAGCATCCCCTGCACATTCAATTTCTTTTTACCAATATTCACTAACAATGAGCGAATCTGTTTTTTATGCTTCTGATCTATACCTGAAATTATTTTCTGATACTTTGTTCGATAAATTTCCTGCCGCCAGGAAGTAGAACTCAACACTTTTTCAATTTCGGATAATGATCCCTTTTTATAGACATTGATTGCACGATTGGCATAACGAATTCTTAATTCTTTCAATTCATTTTCATGCACTTCAATTTCATTTTCCAGCTTTGCAATTTCTTCCCTTGCGGCTATTTCCTCTTTTTTTAATTGGAAAATCAACCGCTCCACCAATGAAATTTCCTTCTCAAGATTAGTAATCGTCCTGGCCGCGGATTTCTCCCGGTTTTCTTCAGAACGCAGTTTTTTTCGAGTAGATTCAATTTCATTTTTGAGATTCTGAACCGCTTTTGATTGATAATTCAGTTCCTTTTCAAAATCACGATCTTCTGTTTGTGCCCAGATAACCTGCCCTATTAGAAATAATATGAATGTAATGCGTCTGAACATAGACTGCAAAAGTACCCAGTTCGTTAATCTTGATACAATGGGTTTCACTCTAAATATATGATGACAAAATAAAAAATAATTATAGGTAATTGGTGTAGGCGAGGATATCAAGAATTGATGTATAGTTTTTTTTAAAATAATTTTAGCTTACCATCTAAAACAATACCCTCGAACAGGGTATTTTTAAAGATTCAAATAATAATGCACATTTCCTTTAAGCGTCTTTTTTGATCTTAAATAATATATAATCTT
>Ga0310123_10002047_pt1 | contig 16286 bp, 12 predicted proteins | sample CB6_AW_1057_MG_FD_203505 | JGI IMG/M metagenome (GOLD analysis project Ga0310123, IMG submission 203505) | Marine microbial communities from Western Arctic Ocean, Canada - CB6_AW_1057 | ecosystem: Environmental > Aquatic > Marine > Oceanic | place: Canada: Western Arctic Ocean | collected... | reverse complement strand
TACCGCAACGGCATCGGCACGTACGGGAAAATGGCCAGTTGGTCCGGGCTCATTCATTCGGCGATTTTCTTTCTGATCGGCATTCGCCTGTGGGGTTTCGGCAAGAAATACGGTTACGTCACTCAGATCCAGTATTTCCGGGCCCGCTTCGAGTCCAACCTGCTCGGCTATCTGCTGTTTCCCATTCTTGTAGGCCTTGTCATTCCCTACCTCCTTATCGGCATCCTCGGCGCCGGCAGCGTTGTCCGCTCGGTAACCGCAGGCTCCTTTCCGAACACCTTCACGTATCCGGATAAGCGCCTGACCGACAAATTCGATATCAAGAGAGATCTCGATCGTGCCAAACAGACGTATCTGTTCGCGGCCCTCGATGCCGTAGTCCAGAAGAATCCGGACAACGCTTCCAAATATGAAGAGATTACCGGCCAGCTCCAGTCGAAAGGCATCGTGCGTCTGACATGGTCCGAGCTCGAGCCCTTGAAAACTGTTCGGCAGGACCTTCTCGAAGAGCAGTCGGAGTTGCTGATGGATTACGACGCGGCCATTACCGCCTATAAGAAAAAGGCGATGGAGCTGAAAGCCTCGAGCGACTTCCGCACGCGCCGGGTGATCGCAGGCAGCTTCGTGCGTCGCGCAAAAGCCACTGCTCATGAGAAGAAAGTCTTCCGCATGAGCGGCATCGTCAAGCTGGCGCCGGACAGGATCTCGAATCCGATGAACGGCGGCGTGCCGCCGTGGCTGACCGGCCTCGTGATATGCACCGTTGTGCTCAGCTATATCTTTTTTGGCGGCCTGCGCGGGGCCGCATGGGCAAACGCGATGCAGACCATTGTGTTCATGGTCACCGGCATCATTACCTTCCTGTTTATCGCCACGAAGCTCGGCGGCGTCGCCAATGCATCGCACATCGTGCGCGAATGGAGTCCGCACACGATGACGCGGGAAACGATTAAGCCCGTTCAATTCCTGACATATTTCTTCGTGCCCCTTTCCGTCGGCATGTTTCCTCATTTGTTTCAGCACTGGTTGACGGCGCGAAGCGCGAAGACATTTCGGGTGACGGTGATCGCGCATCCGCTCTTTATCATGATTGTCTGGGTGCCGTGCGTACTGATCGGGGCCTGGGCGACGGCGGCCATGATGCCGGGAGCCGGCGACTTCAGTCTGATCGTACCCATTGACCACCCGCCCAACTCGGAATTGGCGATTATGGTCAAGCGTTTAGCCACGCCGGCACTTGTGGGACTCTTGAGCGCCGGAATCCTGGCGGCCATAATGTCTTCACTCGATTCGCAGTTTCTCTGCCTTGGAACCATGTTCACAAACGACATTGTTTTGCACCGGTTTGGCGCGGATCGTTTCACAGACAAACAGATAGTTCTCATGGCGCGGCTGTTCATTGTCGGAATCGTCGCCATTACCTATGGTCTCTCACTCTTCGAGCCGCGGCGCGTCTTTACCTTGGGCGTCTGGTGCTTCAGCGGTTTCGGCGGCCTGTTTCCGGTTGTCTTCGCGGCCGTCTGGTGGAAGCGCTGCACCAAGGCGGGGACCATTGCCGCGGTCGTCGTCACGACGGGCGTCTGGGTGATTACCTTTGCGCGCGCCGGATTCGGAACGGACTACGGCTTGATTTCGATTGGCCCGATCCATGACATCATGCCGGCCGCCGTGATATTCGCGGCCTGTGCGATCACCATCGTCATTGTCTCCCTGATCACCAAGCCGCCGAGTGACGAGACCGTACAGAAGTTCTTCGTTAATTAGTGGCAGCCCCACTCGTCACGCCCGACGCGGCGCTCGCGGCCGCATCGGGGCACGGCGTCGTCGTTGAGGTCCTGTGAGACGCCTGCCGCGATACCGTTTTTCGCGATCGCCTTCATGAGAATCCCCCACTTGTCTTGCTTGTCCGCAATCACCCCGCCGTGGCGTTGCAGGGCCGTGACTGTACCATTATATTTTTTGAGACTACCAACGCTGAAATCGTCGTTGCGGCCTCTTAACGCCCAACTCGAATTATTCAGAAATTTCTGCTGCGAGCACGCATCGGTCGAACCACGAAGGCACGGAGGCACAGAGGCGGAGACCATCGAATTTTATAGGAAGTGGGATCGAGTGAGCGGGGAGAATGATTCACTGGCGAAATAATCGTGTCTCGTTCAGCCTCCTTGCCCTCCCTAAAAAATCGAATCATTGAATTTGCTGTCGGTAATCGTCGACGACGGACGGTCAATGTGATCGATCATCTATAGCACGGCCCAAGCGATTACCGTCAGCAAATTCAATGATCTTTGCTCCGTGCCTTCGTGGTTAAAAATGTCCAGTTTCTAGTAGCATTAACGGTTCCGATTTACGATATCTAACCTGTACAAACGTGACCTATGACCGCTGATTCAGCTGCCATTGAAGCCGCCCGTGACTGCCTCGATGCCCACGTCCGTGAAATCATAAAGTGGCACTTTTCGCACGATACGGGCACGCCGTATTGGCTGGACTGGGCACAGCAGGCGGATTTCGATCCCGTCAGTGACATTGCCGGCTTCGGTGATCTCACCCGGCGATTCCCGTTGTTCGACGACGAGGTGTTGCGAGATCTCCCCCATGACGCGTTGATCCCGAAGCCATACCGTGCCAACCCGTTCCGGATTTTTGAAACCGGTGGAACCACCGGAATGCCGAAACAGCGCATTAGTTGGGACGATCATCTCCTCGACTACACCGAGTTTTCCAGTACACTTGACGACGCCTGTTTTCCGAAGGGGGGAAACTGGCTGATGGTCGGACCGACCGGCCCGCGCCGGCTGCGGCTGGGAATCGAGCACTTGGCGAATATTCGCGGCGGCGCCTGCTATTTCGTAGATCTCGATCCGCGATGGGTCAAGAAAGTGATTGCCGAACAGCGATTCGACCAGGCCCGGGCGTATAAGCAGCATGTTATCGATCAGGCGGTCACTATTCTCAAGCACCGGGACGTTGCCTGCCTGTTCACGACACCGTTGCTGCTCGAGGCACTCGGCGAGCGCGTCTCAATTCCCGACCGAGGTGTTAGAGGTGTCTTCTGCGGTGGCACGACCATGACGCCGCAAATGGTTCGTTTTTTGATCGAAGAAGTTCTCGAGAATCGGGTTCGTTTCGTGCCGACGTACGGCAATACGCTTATGGGGCTTGCCTGCAGCATCCCGCTCACATCCGATGACCATTACAGTGTTACCTACTGGGCGCCGCAGCCGCGAGCCGTCCTGCGCGTTGTCAAACCCGAGCGGCCAGAGGAGTCAGTCGACTACACCGAATTCGGTCGCATCGAGCTGACGACGATGACGAAGGAATTCTTTATGCCGCGATTCCTCGAGCGCGACGAGGCCGTCCGACGATCGGCCTGCGCGCAATATACCTGGGACGGTGTCGGCGATGTCCGGCCGTTCGAGGGTACGAAGAAGGAAATCGTCGAAGGAGTGTATTGAATTTCGATTGCAGCGGAAACTGGAAACTGGAAACTCGGTTTCACGATCCGGAGCCCGTTTCCTTCTCAGCCAAACAACAGACCAACTCGATAGTCCTTGCGCATTACGCCCTTCGGCAAGCTCAGGATCTTCGATAATACGTATCACATTCCACGTTTTCCGCCTAAGGCGGATTTCCGCTTCGCTCCAACACGCTTCACGTTTCGCTTTTCCATGGCTATTCCCCACATTCCGATCCTACGCTGGGGTGTCCCGTACGAGAGCCTCGATGTCCAGGATGTCCGGGATCACCGGACCGGCGAGCTGATTGCACGGATGAGCATTGCCAACCCCGGTCTGATTCGTCGGGACCTACGGAGTATGCGCCGGTCCCGAGAGTGTCTCAGTCAGGTTCCTGAAAAGGAATTGCTCGAGATTTGCCGACGTGCCGGGGATCTGTTCCTATCCGAATCGCTACCGTTCACTGCGAATGGCATGACACAGTCAGCGAACGAGTATGTCGCTCAGTTGTCGGCAACCAGCGGCCTGCCCCATACATTGTGCCGACGGAACATGGAGAAAATTTATACGGTCCTGACAGGGATGCCGGATATCCTGCGGGGACTGACACGGGGACTGTCCGCGCCCGTGTTTGATCACGGCGTGACCAACGGCGGCGGCTTACGCCTCTGCTTCTATCCGCTTACCGATGCACTCGGCGTCGTGCTGCCGAGCAATTCACCCGGGGTCAACTCGCTTTGGCTGCCGGCACCGGCCATGAAGATTCCCGTCGCCATCAAACCCGGCAGCGAGGAACCGTTAACGCCCTGGCGCATCATCCAGGCGATGATCGCCGCCGGCTGTCCGGCTGAGGCCTTCGCATACTATCCGGCGGGTCATGACGGTGCCGGCGCACTGATGGAGAGTTGCGGCCGCGCCATCATATTCGGCGACCGCGGCACGATCGACCGCTACGCCGGACAGGCGCACATCAACGTCCACGGGCCCGGCTTCAGCAAAATCCTGTTCGATGCCGACGCGGTCAAAGCGTGGCCGGACTGCCTCGACGTTCTTGTCGAGTCCGTTGCATCGAATGGGGGCCGCAGCTGCATCAATGCATCGACAATCGTCGTTCCGTCAGCAGCAAGGGAGATCGCGGAATCGTTGGCGAAGGAACTGGCAGCCGTCAAGCCGCAACCTATGGATCATGACCAAGCCGCGTTGTCGGCATTTGCCAATCCGAAAATGGCAGCGTTTATCGACGCCGCAATCGATGAAGGACTCGAGGCGCCCGGCGCCGTCGACATGACGGCAGTGTTGCGCGCCGGCCCGCGCAAAGTGGAGCTCGACGGGAGTACCTTTCTCAATCCAACCGTTGTCTACTGCGAACGTCCCGACCACCCCCTCGCCAACCGAGAGTTTATGTTTCCGTACGCTGCCGTTATCGAAGTACCGCCGCATGAGATGCCGGCAACCATCGGCCCCTCGCTTGCGGTCACGGCGATTACCGAAGACCGCAATTTCATCGATGAGCTGCTAGCCTGCCCGCACATCGAACGGCTGAATATCGGCCGCATTCCTACCAACCACGTTGACTGGGGCCAGCCCCACGAAGGCAATCTCTTCGAGTTCCTCTATCGCCGCCGCGCTATACAGATGTAGAACGAGTGACTAATTAGTGGCCGACCGAAACTCGCGATTTTCCGATCCGCGGGTTTTCGGTCAGCCACTAACCTAGGTACTCGAAGCAGGGATTCAACGCCCACTGCGAACTTTCGTTGTCCATTATATCCGGCGGACAAAGTACGCGGACGTATGGTCTTATAGGAACCGTCTATGGGGCCCCGGACAAGGGCGCCTGATTGCGAACCTGCCTGGTCTCAGTTATTGCAGGGCATGGATCACAAGGGATTGGAACCACGGAGGCACGGAGTGGAGACCATTGAATTCCCGTTGGCGTTATTGACCGTGCCCGTTGCGGCGTTTGTTAATCGTACGTGTTGACAGGCCCGCCAAAACGCGGACGAAAATTCAATGGTAAACTTTGTGGGGAGTGCGAGGGAGTGAGCAGGAGAACGAATCGCTGGCGACTGCATCGGCTCTCGTTTCGCCTCCTCACCTCTCCCGAAAAAACCGTATCGTTGAATTTGCTGTCGGTAATCGTTGCTGCCGGACGGTCGTTGTCTTCGATCCGCTGACAACGCCACCCAATCACCGACAGCAAATTCAACGATCTCCGCTTCATCCGTGTCTCTATGCCTCCGTGGTTCCAATTCCTTGTGACCCGCCGCAACGTTTTCTGCATCAAGGGCCGCGTGTAGACGATCCATCTATATGCGGGGCGGCCGGCCCATCTGCTTTTAGTTGTGTACAAATGGCAGACCTTGCGTCGCAGGGGAAGCAGGCCTAATTTACCCTGAGTAGTTAGCGCGCAACTTAAACTCCCCTTGAAAGCGCGAATCGTCGTCATCCTCGAAACATTCGTCGAGGACGAAGACGACAACGGAACAATTCATTACGCGTCCTATTGCCGATTCGGTGAGTTGTCGTGCGAACATCCCACAGGCCGCCAAATACCAATCCCGGCCCGGCGCCCGAGCCTCTTGGAAAAATCCGAATCGGGGCGATACATTCCACGTTTTGAAATCCCCGTGTTGTTGGAATTCTAACGGTCTCGTGACAACAACATAGCGGAATTTCCGACTTTAAGATAAGAGTCTCCCGAACGTAGGAAGCGTCGGTTGGGAAACCTTTGTTACGAACAGAGTATTCACGTATCACTCAATTCGCGCCGCCAATGGGAGATTTCCAATACCAATCCCGTACGCGTCTGATTTTCGGTAATGACAGTATCGACAGGCTCGGCGACATCGCCCGCGAAACCGGCGGCGGACGCGTGCTGCTTGTCAGCGATCCGGGAATCGTCGCGGCCGGCCATGTTGCCCGCGCGCTGGCAACGCTTGACGATGCCGGACTGAACGTGATAGTCTATGATGCAGTGCGTGAAAACCCAACGACTGAGGATGTGGACGCCTGCCTGGAAACAGCGAAAGACGCATCGATCGATCTCATTATCGGTCTGGGCGGCGGCAGCAGTTTGGATACGGCGAAAGGCTGCAATTTTCTTCTCACCAATGGCGGCAGTATCCACGACTACCGGGGCGTCGGCAAGGCAACAAAGCCGATGCTGCCGCTGATTGCGATTCCGACGACCGCGGGCACCGGCAGCGAATTCCAGTCCTACGCGTTGATCGCCGATGTCGTATCCCATCAGAAAATGGCCTGCGGCGATCCCAAGGCGGCGCCGGCCGTCGCCATTCTGGATCCGACGCTGACCATTAGCCAACCCGACCAAGTCACAAAATGCACCGGCATCGATGCTGTTTCACATGCGGTGGAAACCGCCGTGACCCGCCCACGCAACCCCATTTCGGCAATGTTCGCAACGACGGCATTCAAGTTGATCGAAGCAAACTTCGAGTCCGTCCTTGCCGTGCCTGGAGAACTGGAAGTACGCAGCGGCATGTTGCTGGGGGCGGCCTATGCGGGCACCGCAATAGAGAACAGCATGCTGGGCGCCGCTCATTCCGCGGCCAATCCGTTAACGGCACACTACGATCTCATCCATGGTCAGGCAGTCGGCATGATGCTTCCCTGTGTCGTCGACTACAATCGCCGCGATCCCACGGCATGTCGCCACTATGCCGAATTAGCCGTTGCCGCCGGCTTAGCGGCGGCGGTCGACTCCGCGGAGTCCGCAGCGGAAAAACTGGCTGACCGGCTGCGATGCCTCACGGCGGCGGCCGGTTTTCCGTCCTCGCTCGCGGTCTGCGGAGTTACCGACGACGCGATCCCTGCCCTTGCCGAGGAGGCCGCGAACCAATGGACTGCGCAGTTCAATCCGCGAGAGATCGGCACCGCCGAATTCGAGGCACTGTATCGTAAGGTAATGTGAAGCAGATGAAACGCGTAACAGCATGCCTGATAAGCGCCTGGCTGGCCGCACCCCTGACCTGGCTTGCTGAGGCTGGCGATGACGCTGCGGCAGCGTGGCCAATGTTTCGCGGGCAGCCCGATTTGCGCGGCATTGCCGAGGGCCGTCTCCCGGCCGCGTTCGAGCTGCTGTGGCAGTTCAAGACCGGAGATGCCATCAAGTCCAGCGCCGCCGTCAAGGACGGCCGTATCTTCGTCGGCTCCGCCGACGGCAATCTCTATGCCCTGGACGCAGACACAGGAGACAAACTCTGGGCCGTTAAGACGAAGGACGTTATTGAATCAACGCCCCTGATTCTGGACGATGTTGTTTACGTTGGCTCCGGAGATGGAAAGCTGTATGCAATCGCCGCTGACTCCGGAAAGATCAAATGGCACTACGCGACCGAAGACCGCATGCTCGGCGCTGTCAATTGGGCGTTGGCGCCCGGCGGTAAGGAGAAATGGATTTTGGCGGGGAGTTACGATAGTGTATTGCATTGTGTAAATGCCGCGGACGGCAGGAAAATCTGGACCTACACATCCGGCAGTTATATCAACGGCGCCCCGGCGGTTTACAAGGATCGTATCGTATTCGGGGGCTGTGATGCGGTTGTCCATATCGTCTCTCTGGAGAACGGGGAGAAGATTCACGCCGTCAAAGTCGGCGCTTATATAGCCGGGTCCGCGGCGATTGCCGATGGTCGCGCCTATCTCGGACACTACGGCAACGAGTTCATCTGTGTTGACATCAATGCAGGCAAGGTCGTCTGGTCATATCGTCGCAAACAGTTTCCGTATTTCTCCTCGCCGGCTGTCGGCCGCGACCGGGTTGTCTTCGGCGGACGGGACAAAGTCGTGCATTGCGTCCGCCGCGAGGACGGCAAGCAACTGTGGCGGTTTGGTACCGGCGGCCGCGTCGACGGGTCGCCGGTGATCTGCGGCGACAAGGTCGTTATTGGCTCTGAAAGCGGCCGCCTGTTCGTACTGAGTCTGGAGGACGGTTCGAAGATCTGGAGTTACGAAATCGGCAGAGGCATTGTCAGTTCGCCCGCCGTCGTCGATGGGCGAATCTATATCGGCGCCGATGACGGTGTCCTTTACGCATTTGGAGGATCGACCAAACAATGACAACGGCAGCGGTGAAAAACGAAATGGAGACAACGGAGGCCGGGAATTACTTTGTCTCCAACTATCCGCCCTATTCATTCTGGACACCCGACAAGGTTCCGGAGGCACAGCTTGCCCTGGAGCGGCCACCGAAACCCGGTAACCCCCTCGGCATTTATCTCCATATACCGTTTTGCCGCAAGCGTTGTCATTTCTGCTATTTCAAGGTTTACACCGGCGTCAATTCCAATCAAATCCGTACCTACATCGACGCCGCCAAAAAGGAACTCGAGATCTATCGACACATGCCGTTTATCGGCGGACGCAAGCCATCCTTCATTTACTTCGGGGGCGGCACGCCCTCATTTCTCTCGACAGCACAACTGCAGACAGTGACCGACGCTCTAAATGCGGCGCTGCCATGGGACCAAGCCGAAGAGATCACGTTTGAATGCGAGCCGGGGACGCTGAACGAACGAAAGCTCCAGTTTATCCGCCAGCTCGGTGTCACACGCCTCAGCCTGGGCGTCGAGAATTTCAATGCCCGGATCCTCGAGATCAACGGCCGCGCCCACCGCTCCGCGGAAATCGATCGGGCGTACCAATGGGCCCGGGCCACCGGGTTCCCCCAGATAAATATCGATCTGATCGCCGGCATGCTCGAGGAGACGGACGAAAACTGGCGCAGCTGTATAGATAAAGTGCTCGCCATGGAGCCCGACAGTGTGACCATCTACCAAATGGAGATTCCGTACAACACAACGATTTACAAACAGATGAAGGTCGACGGTAAAATCGTTGCGCCGGTCGCCGACTGGCCGACCAAGCGGCGCTGGGTCACCGAGGCGTTTGCCGCCCTCGAGAATGCGGGCTACTCCGTGACCAGCGCCTACACTGCCGTCAAAGACCCGAACACGACCCGCTTCGTTTATCGCGATCAGCTTTGGCGCGGGGCCGACCTGATGTCGCTCGGCGTGGCGTCGTTCTCACATGTCAACGGCACGCACTATCAGAACGAGACCGATATGGATGACTACCTGGCGCGTCTGGAAAAGGACGAACTGCCGATTTTTCGGGCGTTGACGCCAACAACTGAGGAACTTCTGATACGCGAACTTATTCTCCAATTCAAGCTCGGACACGTCAACGTGCATTACTTCGCGGACAAATTCGGCGTCGATATCAAGCAGCGGTTCGCCACGCCTCTGAATGAACTGAGACGGTTGGAGGTATTAGCAGAAGAAAACGGCGAGCTGGTTCTGTCACGACCGGGTCTGCTGCAAGTCGACCGGCTTTTACACCAGTTTTTTCTTCCCGCACATCAAACTGATCGCATGACATAGACGGGAGACGGGAGACGTAATGACCACAGCCGCCTCAATTGACAACCTGCAGCCGCTTCAGGATTTCTACGACTGGGCGGACGCGGACATGCCGGCCGTTGAACTACTGGCCGGCGAGGATGTGCCGGAACCGAGCAGGAGCCTTCTTGGGCACGACAATGATATGACGCCGACATTGGAGAATTACTATCAGGGGCGAATCCATCTGCGGGTTCTGGAAAAGGTAAACGATCGGCAGCTCTATTCGCGCCTCGTGGTTCTTGAATTGGACAGCCCCCGCGGTGCGGTTGAATTCGGGGCGATACGTATCCACCTGAATCGTTTCGCGGAAAGCGCACAGACAAAGATCCTCGAGGAGCATCTGCCGCTCGGCGCCATCCTTGCCGACGAGGCCATACACCATGCTTCGTCGCCGACGCAGTTCTTCAAGATCGAAGCGGATGATCTGATGCGGGCAGCATTGGGCATCGCCGCGCCGCAGTGGCTCTTCGGTCGTTGTAATGTCATCCGCGAAACGGACGGTAAACTGCTGGCAGAAATTGTTGAGATTCTACCACGATGAAGATCGAGTCATACGATACCATCATTGTCGGCGGCGGCCCGGCGGGCGCCGCTGCCGGCGCGCTGCTCGCCAGCAAGGGACGGCAGGTGGTGATCCTTGAGCGTGAACGATTTCCGCGGTATATAATCGGCGAGTCAATGCTCCCCTTCTGCTATTTCGCCCTTGAGCGCATCGGTATGATCGAGCCGATGAAATCGTCAAATTTTGTGCGTAAGTACAGCGTTCAATTCGTCCGAATCGACGGTCGGATGACGCAACCTTTTTACTTCTTTCAGCATCTGGATCACGAGGCATCAACCACCTGGCAGGTGGAACGCAGCGAATTCGATGCGATGCTCCTGGACAACGCCCGGGGAAGCGGCGTTGACGTCCGCGAGGCGATGACCGTCAAAGATTTCATCATGGATGCGGACGGCGCGGTGATCGGCGTCGAGGCCCGGGACGCTGACGGCGCAATGCATGGGTTCCGGGCTCCGGTTACCATCGATGCCAGCGGCCAATACACTCTCTCCGCCGCCCGATTCGGATGGCGTCGAATGGATCGACAATTGAAGAAGATAGCCATCTGGTCTTATTTCAAGGGCGCCATGCATGATCCGGGTCGCGATGCCGGAGCAACGACCGTCGCCTATCTGAATGAAAAAAACTGGATGTGGTATATCCCGCTGCAGCGGGACATCGTCAGCGTCGGGGTTGTCGGCGAACGGGATTATCTTTACACGGATACACGCGACCCGCAAACCATATTCGAACGGGAAGCGGAAAAGAACGTCTGGATCCGCGAACATCTTGGCCCCGCGGAACGTGTCAACGACTTTCGTGTCACCGGCGACTTTTCATACCGATCCGAATATTGCGCCGCCGATGGCCTCGTTCTGACCGGTGATGCATTTGCGTTTCTGGATCCCGTGTTTTCGTCAGGATTGTTTCTGGCGCTGCACGGCGGTGTGCTGATCGCGGACGCCGTGGATGACGCTCACAAGAAAAATGACTTCAGCGGCGAGAGGTTTGCGGAGTACGGCAGCCAGATGTGCGAAGCGATTGAGGCAATGCGTAAACTCATCCATGCGTTTTACAATCCAGATTTCAGTTTCGCGGCCGTGCTCAAAGAATATCCGGAATTGCGAAGCGATCTCACAGACTGCCTGATCGGCAATCTCCACCGGGATTTCACGACGTTATTTCAAGCCATTTCGGAATTTGTACCCCTTCCCGACCCGCTTCCCTACGGCAAACCGCGGGTTTTATCCAATCCTTCTGTCCGGCATGCAGTTGGGGGCTGATTTCCTGTGTGCGCCTTTGATGGGCACCGTGAGGCGCGGAACTGCGCGAGCTCTTAAGCCCCTCTGATGCCGTCCAACCGTCATGCGCATTCTTCAAATCACAGCCGGCACCGGCAGCTTTTATTGCGGCACTTGTCTGCGCGATCACACCCTCGTCCAAGGGCTTCAGGCAGCGGGCCATGACGCCGTCATGGTACCGCTCTATCTGCCCATTGTCACCGAAACGCCGATCGATTATTCGGCCCCGCTGTTCTTTGGCGGGATCAATGTTTATCTGCAGCAGAAATTCCCGCTCTTCCGGCGCACGCCGCAGTGGATCGATCGTATTCTCGACGCGAAATTGATACTGAATCTGGCCGCCCAGCGGACCGGCATGACCAAGCCCCAGGAGTTGGGCGAACTGACACTATCGACCCTGAACGTTCAAAACGGACCCCAGATAAAGGAATTGGAAAGGTTCCTCGACTGGCTCGCTGCCGAGCCGCCGCCGGACGTCGTCTGTCTGTCCAATGCCTTGTTAATGGGATTCGCCGCCGCTATTCAAACGGTTGTGAAGGCACCTGTTGTTTGCTCATTGCAGGGGGAGGATTCATTTCTCGATAGTTTGCCGCCGCAGTACGCCGGAGACTGCTGGCAACGACTGAGCGAGCTGACGGACGACATCGCCGCGTTCATCGCCGTCAGCCGATACTACGGAGACCGGATGAGGGATCGACTCAACATTCCGAGAGAGAAGCTGCATGTGGTCTACAACGGTATCTCGCTGAACGGCTGGTCCACCGGTGCGCAGCGCTGCGGTCCCCCGGTCATTGGTTATCTCACACAGATGATACCCGGCAAAGGCCTCGAATCGCTTGTCGACGCGTTTATCTCACTGAAACAGAAGGACACGGTTGCCGGTGTTCAGCTACATGCCGCCGGCAGCCTGACGGCTGTCGATCGCCCCTTTGTCAAGCGTCTGAAAGCAAAAATCGCGGCCGCCGATGTTGCCGACGATGTCCAATTCTTCCCGAATATCGAGCGCCAGGAAAAACTGAGATTTCTTCAAACCCTCACAATTTTGTCCGTACCGGCGACATACGGAGAGGCGTTTGGCCTGTATATTATCGAGGCCCTGGCTATGGGTGTTCCCGTGGTTCAACCCAGACATGCCGCCTTTCCGGAAATTATCGAACTAACCAATGGCGGCGTGCTCTACGATCCCTCCGATGCCGCGGCGCTGGTGAACGCCCTTGAATCGCTGCTGTTGAACGAGGCGCAGTTGCGTCGGCTTGGAGATCAGGGGAAAAAGGCCGTTTTCGAACGATTCGGAGCGGAACACATGGCCCGAAACTTTCTTGATGTTCTGATTGAGGTGACGGCGTAATCTGCTTTTCAGTGATTGTCAATGGCCGGTTTTCCTAATTAAACATTAAACATCAACCATTCCCCGTTGACCGTTCCTGCTACCTGATGTCATACGAATTTACAATGGACAAGCGTGTTGAGTTTGCCGATACCGACATGGCAGGAATGGTACACTTTGCTAATTTTTTTCGATACATGGAGATGACGGAACACGCGTTTTTTCGCCAACTCGGATACTCTATTCATAGCAGTATCGACGGTGTAGAATACGGATGGCCCCGGGTTCACGCGGATTGCGACTATCGGAATCCGGTCCGCTTTGAGGAGACGCTCAGAGTCCATATGTTCGTTCGCGAACGACGGAAACGGTCGGTTGATTACGTTTTCATATTTCGTAAAATCGGCGATACGTCGGCATCAGTAATCGCGAAGGGCAGCATGACAACCGTGTGTGCAGCCCGGGATGAAGCGACGGGACAGTTCCGAGCCGTCCCGATACCGCCGGCCATCGCAGAATTGATCAAGCCGGCACCGGCGGAATGTTATACAGGGATTGTCGACGATTGAAGAAGGCGGTGTTAGATTCGATTGAGATCAAGATTCCTGGCCCCGCTACGTTGTCGCGCGGGCGACTTGTGAGTCACAAAAATCCTACCGTACGGTAGGATCGGACAGCCCAGTAGCATAGACATCCTTGTCTGTGCTACTGGGCTGTCCGATTCCAATCATCATTTCGACGAACAACACGGGTAAGTTTCTGAAGGAGAATGCACGATGCCAAACACAGCGCCGGGATTAATCCCATGCCCTGTTGTCATCGACAATGAATGGGCAACGCCGGACACGGCAGAGGTAACCCGGGTTCATAATCCGTCGACCGGCGACGTTATCGCCGAAACACCGATGTGCGGCGCCGACATTGTCGAGGCCGCCGTTACGGCCGCGCACAACGCCTTCGCCGACTGGAAAGAAACGCCGCCGATCGAGCGGGCCCGGGTCCTGTTCAGGTACAAAATGCTGCTCGAAGATAATTTCGAGGACCTGGCAGCCGGCGTCACACGGGAGCATGGCAAGACGATCACGGAAGCGCGGGGTGATGTGAGACGCGGTATCGAAGTGGTTGAATATGCCTGCGGAATTCCCGAACTCCTGAAGGGCGAAAGCCTGGAGAATATCGCACGCGGCATCGATTGCCACACCATACGACAGCCGCTCGGCGTCTGTGTCGGTATCAGCCCGTACAACTTCCCGGCGCTCATGCCGATGACGATGTATCCGTTGGCCATTGCCTGCGGCAATACGTTTGTGCTCAAACCCAGTGAGAAGGTACCGCTTACGGCCATTCGTCTGATCGAGCTGCTGGTCGCGGCCGGCATGCCGAAGGGCGTCCTCAACGTCGTCCACGGCGGCCGTGAATGCGTTGAGGCGCTGCTCAAACATCCCCGGGTCGAGGCCGTCTCCTTTGTCGGCTCGTCAGCCGTCGCCAAGGCCATATTTGAAACGGGAACGCAGCACGGCAAACGGGTACAAGCCGCCGGCGGTGCCAAGAATTTCGTTTTTGTCATGCCCGATGCCGATCAGACAAAGGCGGTAGATGGGATGATCGACGGCGCCTTTGGTTGCGCCGGGCAGCGGTGTATGTCGGCATCGACCGCCGTGGTCGTCGGCGATGCGGCCGCACAGTTTCTGCCGCCACTTGCAGAAACAACGAGTGCCATCCGGGTTGGCGCAGCCGACCGAGATTCCGCCGCCGCGATGGGGGCCCTGATCACGCGCGAACACCTTGAGCGGGTGACCGGACTGATCGACGTCGGAGTGTCCGAAGGTGCCGACCTACTGGTTGATGGTCGCGGCGTCTCCGTTGATGGCGCGCCGGGCGGTTTCTATCTTGGACCAACGATCATCGATCATGTTGAAGATGGCATGAGGATTTGCGGCGAAGAGATATTCGGGCCGGTTTTGAACGTCATGCGCTTTGACGATCTCGATCACGCCATCGAGGTCGCCAATAGGCAGGCGTACGGCAATGGGGCATGCATCTATACTTCATCCGGCAAGGCTGCCCGTGAGTTCACACACCGCATCAAGGCCGGCATGGTCGGCGTCAATGTCGGTGTACCGGCACCCTTGGCGTACTTTCCGTTCAGCGGTTGGGATTATTCGTTCTTTGGCGACCTGCACCTGCAGAGCCGCGAATCGGTTTTCTTTTATACACGCCAGAAAGTCGTCACCTCGCGCTGGTTCCGTTACGACGAAGGCGACATCTGGCACAGAGATAAGTGACCCAGCGTCGTGTCACGTGAATAATGGCGAGTTGACGAGAGCAATTTTTAAAATTCGTGGTTCTTGGTGAGACTTAACTCCAACGCCTAAGCCAGCCGTGATCGAAAATAAGAAAACTTCGCCCGGCGCCCGACTGCGGGCGGCCATGGGCACGGAAAGACCGCTCCAGATTGTCGGTGTCATCAACGCCTACGCGGCGCTGTTGGCCGAACGTACGGGATTCAGAGCGTTGTATCTTTCCGGTGCCGGCGTTGCCAACGCGTCCTTCGGCATGCCGGATCTCGCGGTGACAACGCTTAACGACGTTGTCGCCGATGTTCGCCGGATCACCGCGGCAACGGATTTGCCGCTGCTCGTCGATGCCGACACCGGCTGGGGAACGGCGCTCAACATCGAAAGGACGGTCCACGAGATGATTCGTGCCGGTGCGGCCGGCATGCACATCGAGGACCAAGCACCGGCGAAACGTTGCGGCCACCGGCCGGGAAAGTCGATCGTCGGTGCCGACGAAATGGGAGACAGAATTCGCGCTGCGGCCGGCGCCCGCACGGACCCCGATTTCATTGTCATGGCACGTACCGATGCGGCGGCTGTTGAAGGTCTGCCCGCCGCCATCGACCGCGCACACCGATACGCGGAAGCGGGCGCCGATGCGATCTTCGCCGAGGCATTGACCGATGTCGGGCAGTTCCGGGAGTTTGCGACAGCCGTAGATCTGCCGATTCTCGCAAACATCACGGAGTTCGGCGTTACGCCGATTTTGACCGTTTCGGAATTGGCTGATGCCGGCATCGGGCTGGTCCTCTATCCGTTGTCGGCGTTTCGTGCCATGAGCGCCGCCGCACTTCACGTATATGCAACAATTCGGAATGACGGATCGCAGCAATCGGTCGTTGATTGTATGCAGTCCCGGGAAGAATTGTACGACATTCTCGGGTACAACGATTAC
>Ga0310123_10002046_pt1 | contig 16290 bp, 15 predicted proteins | sample CB6_AW_1057_MG_FD_203505 | JGI IMG/M metagenome (GOLD analysis project Ga0310123, IMG submission 203505) | Marine microbial communities from Western Arctic Ocean, Canada - CB6_AW_1057 | ecosystem: Environmental > Aquatic > Marine > Oceanic | place: Canada: Western Arctic Ocean | collected... | reverse complement strand
GGTCTCATATTTCCGAGCGCCGTGATACAATTCCGCCCAGCAATCTGACGGGTGAGTTAAACAACACAAATGGCCCTGCTATCCTATTTCTTGGGAAACGTCACCTGGGCCGCATCCTTCAAGTATCGGGACTATCGGTTGCTCTGGGTCGCCACGGTGTTTCAATCGGTGGGCATGGGGATGGAACACGTTGCGTTGGGTTGGCTGGTGCTGGAGTTGACCGACTCCGCCTTCATGGTGGGCGTGGCTTCTGCGGCTCGGATGGCTCCGTTCTTCTTCCTGGGTATCGTCTCCGGCGCTGTTGCGGACCGCGTTGAACGCAGGATGTTCCTCCGAATGCTGGCCTTGGCCGGAGCAATTGTGTCTGGACTCACTGCCCTGGTCCTATATCAGGACATCGGATTAGTTTGGCCCATCATCCTTCTGGCGATGAGCATGGGGTGCGTCTGGGCCTTCACGATGACCATGAGGCAGGCGTACACTTTCGATATCGTTGGCCCCGAATCAGCGTTGAACGGCCTGGCGCTGACTTCACTGAGCCAGCGGGTTGGCGGAGTGCTGGGAGCGCTCGTGGCGGGTCTCATAATCGCCTGGGTGGGCGTTGCGAGCCAGTACGTGGCGATCGCCGTAGTTTACGTCATTGGCGGAGCATTGTTGATGCTGACTCGGTCATCGGGACAGGCTGCCGTTGCAGACCCCCAGTCCGTCTGGCAAAATCTCAAGGGAACTTTTCACATTCTTAGCACAAACCGGATTCTGCTCATTCTGATGATTCTGGCGGCGGTGACGGAGGTGCTAGGCTTCACGCACCAAACTCTGATTCCGGTGTTTGCAAGAGACGAGTTGGGACTTGGCTCGGCAGGGTTCGGGATGATGAGCGCGGTGAGACAGTTAGGCGGGCTATTCGGCCTTATGGTGCTCGCGAACATGGGAGGTTTCCAGCGCAAAGGCTTGCTGATGTTCGTGCTGGCGGCGGGGTTCGGGCTGGGAGAGATGTCTTTCTGGCTTGCTAACGGCGTGGTCACCTTCGTCCTGGCGCTACTGTTCATAAACGCCTGCGCTTCGGGGGTCGACACGCTGTACAAGACTCTGATGCAGTCCAACGTGCCCAACGAACAGCGAGGCAGGGCGATGGGGTCGTGGGTGGTGAGCATCGGCGTCGCACCGGTGGGACACCTTAGCCTTGGAGCCATCGCGGGAGCGTTGGGCGCGCCCGGAGCGTTGCTCATCAACGGCAGTCTCCTGCTGGGAGTCAGTATCGCAACCGCGCTGGGACTGCCCAACATCCGCCGACTAAAATAAACGACCTGAAAATCACCACACACGGAGGCATACGATGGCAACTCAATCAGTAACCATCATGGGTGGAGGCAACACGGGCTTTGCGACCGCGGCAAGGTTGACCTTCAAAGGGTTCGAGGTCACACTATTCGAGCTTCCAGAGTTCGCCAGCGCCATCGAACCCATTCTGGACTCCAAGACGATCCAACTGGACGGAGTTCTAGAGACAGGCCCCGCCAAAATCCACGGGGTCACTTCCGATGTCAAGGAAGCTCTGGACGCTTCAGACCTTGTTTTGCTCATCGTTCCTGCGTATGCCCATCGGGCTTTCGCCGAAGCGTGCGCTCCCCACCTCCGCGCTGAACATACGGTCGTGCTGATGCCCGGAACCTTTGGTTCTCTGGAATGGGCGCAGATTCTGAAAAGCCACGACGTCAGCGGAGTCACGCTTGCAGAGGTGGATACCGCCCCTTACGTGTGCCGCAAAACATCTCCCGACGGAGCGACAATCTGGGGCGAAGTAACTGCCCTGGGCATGGGCGTTCTCCCATCCACCGAGACCGAACGGGTCCGGCAAGCTCTAGACCCACTGTTTCCCGGAATCACCGCCTACCCGGACGTGATGGCGTGCGGGCTGTCGGCGATGAACCCCGTGGTGCATCCGCCAGGAGTTCTGATGAACGCCGGACGGGTCGAATACTCCCGAGGCGAGTTCTACTTCTACGACGAGGGCGTCTCGCCGACCGTGGCAGATGTCATCATGCGTGTGGACGATGAACGGCTCGCGGTGGGAAGGGCATTGGGATACGATCTCACTCCGGCCAACGAGGCGTTCCACAAGGCGGGATTCGGGCCGGCGGGAGACCTGTGGGCGACGATCAACGGAAGCCGGATGCTCACGGCGCTCAAGGCTCCGGGCAACCTCCAAAGTCGATGGTTGACCGAGGACATCCCCTACGGACTGGCCGCCTGGAGCAAGCTGGGAGCCCAGTTCGGGATTGAGACTCCGCTGATGCGTTCCTTCGTGGACATCGGCTCGATAGTCATGGGCTTCGACGGCTGGACCGAGGGACGCGGCCCCCAGGAATTGGGCATCGCAGGCATGGACATCGAAGAGTTGAAGGGGTTTCTCGCGACCGGGGTGAGGTGACACTTTAGAGCAGCTTCAAGATGTCAGGCAGTCCGAGATTCCCGATCCGGAAGCCATTTTTTAAGCGACGATTGGCTCTCAGCGGAAGCCTTGCTTGCCAGCAGTCCCTCGGCACTAACTTCCTCGTCCAAGTCTTCCCATCGGTCGCCTTCACCTTCGCCGATCAGTCGCGCTCGTTGTAGCTGGTGTGGGCAAGGCGAATGTGCCAGACCAAAGGCACGGACATTGTGCACACGCCACTCAGGTCCGTAGTGAGTGTGTCGTCAGTTGTGGTGACATCTCATGCGTCGCGAACCTGGATATCAACCGTAGCAGTACGCATCCCAGGACTCTAATCGTTTTCGTTGGTTTGCTACTAGTATTCGACCGATGTCACGGATTTTTGCGCTTCTGCATTTACCACTTTTCCCAATTCGTGTTGGATCAAGCCAGAACTTGGCAACGTTTCGTTAGCAAGCAGAACGTTACCATTGCTTATCGAGGAGTTCGTTTCGTTGTAATTTCAGACGTAAACGTACAAATAATATGCACCCCCATTTATCTCGTTGACGCAGTATTCGATCGAAAAGAGCGACCCGTTACGGTCAGCGCCTGAAGGTTCGATGTGCAGTCAGGGCTGGTTTCGAATGACATCTTCAATAATCTGTAGCGGAACTTGAGGTTCAACCATGACGGAGTGGTTGCTGAGCTTGGAAGAAATAATCCGATTATCGATTTTGGACCCTACCACGACTAGGGCCACGACGGTTACAACCAGACTTGTTGTGGTCAGCAGGGTGCGAAAGGCGCGATCAGATTCGATAAACATGAAATTCTCAATATAGGATCTGAGTCCATATCAAGCAACTGTCCCTATCGTGATCGTGATTCAGCTAGCAACGATTCATCTGCCATTGAGTTTGCAGTGAAAGATGATACGAGATTTCCACCTGCCAACGCCCGTACTTCGGAGATTGCGTCTGAGCGTGAATTGTTTGGTTACTACTAGCGTGGTAAGGCAGCGATGGGCGTCGAAAGGTCAATCATCTTCTCAATGCCAGATGCCTAGGGACGACTGATCCTGAGCTAGTCGAAGCTTTGAATTAAGAAGGTGGTGCGGTCAGTTGCGCCGCGAGTTGTGTGGTGTAGCTGCCGTCTTGGAATCGTTCAGATTCGAGAGCCTTGATGTGAAACGGCACGTTGGTCTTGATGCCCTCGATACGGGCATTACGAAGGGTCGATAGCATTTTATCGATAGCGGCAGACCTACCGTCGGCGTGGATCAGAATTTTTGCGATTAGAGGGTCGAAGTAGCTGGAAACTTCGTCGCCTGCGCGCACTCCCGACTCGACGCGGATGCCGTCGCCGGAGGGAATGCTCCAATCTGACAGCAGGCCAGGGGACGGGAGAAAGCTATCTGGGTCCTCGGCGCAGATGCGAACTTCGAGGGAGTGGCCCTGGGGTCGGATGTCCGACTGAGTTATGTCCAGAGGTTCACCGGATGCGACTCGAATCTGTTGCTCCACCAGATCGAATCCCGTGGTCATCTCGGTGATGCCATGTTCAACTTGAAGGCGAGTGTTGGTCTCCATAAAGTAGAATTTTCCATCAGGATCGACCAGAAACTCGAAGGTTCCGGCGTTCTGATATCCAATGCCACGCGCCGCAGTCAGGGCGGCTTCGGTTATCGCGGCTCGTTGAGAGTTAGAAAACAGGGGCGCGGGAGTCTCCTCGATGAGTTTCTGGTGCCTTCGTTGGACCGAACACTCCCGCTCGAACAGGTGAATCACGTTTCCGTGTTTGTCTCCCAACACTTGCACCTCGACGTGCCGAGCGTCGGAGATGTATTTTTCGAGATAGAGGTCGTCGCTTCCAAAGGCACGATTGGACGCAGAGCCAGCGCGTCTGAGGGCGCGACTCAGCCGTTCAGGCCCCGGAATTATACCCAGGCCGATTCCTCCTCCGCCCTCACTGGCCTTGACCATGACGGGATATCCGATGGCCTGCGCCTGTTCCTCGATGTCGGCGGAGCCGTCCAGAGAACCCGACGTCCCCGACAGCACGGGAACGCCCAGACCTCGAAGCCTCTCGCGCGCTTCGCGCTTGTTCGCCATCGAACTGATGACTTCAGCCGGTGGTCCGATGAAGGCTATCCCCGCCGCGACGGATGCTCGCGCGAAGTTGGGATTCTCGGAGAGGAAACCGTAACCAGGATGAATGGCGTCAACTCTGGCTTTTGCGCCGATGGCTACGAGGCCGTCGATGTCCAGGTATCCGTAACCAGGCATTTCATGTTCCGGTGCAGGATATGCTTCGTCGGCCATCTCCACATGGAGGCTGGATTTTTCTATTCTCGAATACACCGCCACTGATCTGATTCCCAGGCTTTTACAGGCGCGAAGAACCCGGCAGGCTATCTCCCCACGATTGGCGACCAGAATTTTTTGTATTTTTCTCGGGTTATTGATAGTCATAGCTCACACCGAATGCAACCAAGCTGATAGCTGATGGCTAATCAGTAGTAATCTCCAGCATGGGGTCGCCCTCTGAGACGTTCTGGTCATCGGCGACCATGAGCTTGGAAAGCGTGCCTTCGTGCTGGCTGAAGACCTCGTTCTCCATCTTCATAGACTCGATGACTACCAGCATGTCACCTACGGTCACGCTGTCGCCCTCAGCGACGTTGATCTCGATGATTCTGCCTGTCATAGGCGCGTTCATAGTTACAGATGTCATTTCTTATTCACCTTCGCTCAAATTATTTCGGAGTCTTTATTCTTCCATCAGTCCGATGATTCCATGTTCCGCATGTCTGTCTATCTCAGCGTTCGACATTGAGAGCAGATTGTGCAACAACTGGCGGGTGTGCTCTCCCAGTTGAGGGGATGGGTTCTGTTTGGTCGCCGGAGTTGATGACAACCGAATGGCCTGCCCCGGGTATCGCTTGACACCCAGGTCTGGCTCGTCGATGTCGATCATGAAACCACGCTGGTTCATGTGCGGGTCTTCCAGCATTTGCCAGTTGTTCACTGCTGCTCCCGCTGCTATGCTGAGGCTCTGAAGCGTTACGGTTAGCTCACGGGAATCGTGTTTGACGCTCCATTGGCCCACCAACTCATCCAACTCGGCCCTGTGGCTCACTCGGCTGGCGCTGCTGGCGAATCGGGAGTCGTCCCCATCCGAGTTGCCCATTAGCTTTTGGAGTATAGCCCACTGGTCGTCGGATGTGACACATATGGCGATCCACTGGTCGTCGTCTGAGCAGGGATAGACGCCGTAAGGCGCATGATTGGGATGTGTGTTGCCGATGCGCAGGGGCTGAGTTCCAGCGCGGGAGAACGCGACGATATGCTCGCCGATCTGGCACACTGGGCCTTCGGAGAGCGCGAGGTCGATGAACTGTCCCTGCCCGGTCCTCTGACGATGCAGCAGCGCCGACATCAGGGCGCCTGCCCCGTTCATCGCAGCGAGGGGGTCGGGGTAGGCAATGCCGGAGACCATCGGCGGGCCGCCCGGATAGCCCATCAGGCTGGATATTCCGGTCATCGTCTCCACAGAAGGGCCGAAGGCGGGGTACTCGGCGTACTCGCCCTCCGAGCCGAATCCCGGCATCGAGCACATGATGATGTCTGGCTTCACGGTCTTCAAGTCCTCGTAGGTAAGATTGAAGTTTCGCATGACACGCGGCCTGAAGTTCTCGATCACCACGTCGCTGATGTTAGTCAGGTCCAAAAGCAGTTGGCGGCCTTCAGGCTCGTCGAGGCGCAGAGCAAGGCCCAGCTTGTTGCGATTCAGCTTGTTGTTGGTGCCGCTCTCGCGGTCAACGGGAACGCGAGGGTCGCTGATCTTAATGACTTCGGCACCGAAATCAGCCAGCATCCGCAGAGCCAGCGGGCCGGCCCAGACCCTGGTGAGGTCGAGAATCCGTATGTTTGATAGAGGTCCCACGCGCTATGACTGCTCCAGACTGCGCCATTCGTCGGCAAGCATGCTGTACGCAGCGACGTCTTTGAAGTGATCGTAATGCCACTCGGACTGACGCTCCGTGCCTTCGTAAGTGAATCCCAGGCGTTCCGGCGCTGCACGACTGGGCAAATTATCCCCTGCGGCCCGAATGACTATTCGGTTGTAGTCCAGTTCGTTGAATCCATAGGCAATCATCGCCGTGCAGGCTCTGGTTATCAGGCCTTTTTCTTGCTGATCTTCGCTAACACAGTAGCCAATCTCGGCGGCCCGGTTACTGGAATTGACGCGAGTGAAACCGACCGTGCCGCCCAATTTACCCAGATGCCAGATGCCCAGCGGCAGCAGTTCGTCGCGCCCAAAGAATTCCAGAGACGCCTTGATGAAGTCCCGTTCGTCATCCGCAGCGACCGTGCCGTCCAGCCACGGAAGCCATTCCCATAAGTAGGCGCGGTTGCGGTCAACGAGAACGAACAGTTCATCGGCGTGCCGTTCATGGTGGAGGCGCAGTTCCATGTTTTCATCTATTCGGTGACTGAACATCTGACCACCTCTGGGTCTGTCTATCCAGACACAGATACTGAAGATTGTGTTCACCCAAAGTCGGGGCGCGGTCGAAGGTCGGTTGTGTCTCGGTCATCTGGACAGGAAGAGTCGGATAGGTGAGTTTGCCTGCAACGGGATGGTCCAGAGTCGTCCAAAGCCCCCTGCTCTGATACTGTGAGTCGTTCATTACCTCGTCGAGATCGGACACCGGAGCCACCGGAACGGCCCAAATTCCCGCCGCTTCCCTGAAGATGTCCTCTTTTGATTTATCCTTCATCCAGTCGATCAGAATGTCGTCGATCTCAGGAGCGAGCTGGCGTCTTTCTGGGAAGGTGGCGAAACGCGGGTCGCTCAGCATGTCCTGACGACCGATCAGAGTGCACATATTCTCCCACTGATGCTCGATGGACACCGCGAATGAGACGTGCCCATCCTTGCACGGCAGCATAGTTATGGGATACCGCCCATAGACTCCTGACTGTTCAAAACGGTTGCCGTGGCGCGACCTGACTACGTTGCTATAAGTGTGCATGACCGTCGTGAACTGATGCAGTGCGGCCAGCGATTCTATGACCGCGACTTCCACTTGCTGGCCCTCGCCAGTGTAATCTCGCGACCACAGGGCCGTCGTCGCGCCGAGGTAGCCGTGGAGTCCTGCCAGGTAGTCGGCCTGGTAACCGGGGAGCATCAACGGCTCTCGGTTCTCGTCACCGGAAAGATACAGATAGCCTCCAAGAGCTAAACTAACCAGTGGAGTAGATTTCCAGTCGCGGTACGGTCCGGAGTTTCCAAAGTCGGTTATCGAGATGGCAATCAGGCCTGGATACTTATTGTGAAGCTGGTCGAACCCAAGCTCGAGGCCATCCAGTGTTCCCGACGGACTGGTGTCCAAGAGAATATCCGCCGATTCCAGCAGGCCGTCCAGATTTGAGCGGTTGTTAGCGCAACGCCAGTCCAGCGTGACGCTCTTTTTGCCTGTGTTCAGGTAGAGGAAGAGAGCGCTGGACTCCGGCTCTTCGACGTCGGGAAGGATCGGCTCCGCGCCACGGGTCCAGTCCCCGACTTGTGGCCGTTCGACCTTTATAACCTCGGCTCCGAAAGCGGCAAGCAGCCTGCCACAGTACGGGCCTGCGACCCCTTCGGCCAGCTCCACCACCTTTAGGCCGTCCAGCGCGGTGGCGTTCACTATTCGATCACCCCGTCCTCTTTGAGCTTCGCTATCTCCTCCTCGGATATGCCGAGGTCTTCGGACAGCACCTGGTTGGTATGCTCTCCCAACAGAGGCGGAGGCCCTTGAGGTGAGGCGGGAGTGCGGCTGAGGTGCTGCAACGCGCTGGCAAGCAGAGGCAGTTTGCCGATGGTCGGGTGATCGACTTCCCACAGGGACTTCCGAGCTTTCGCCTGCGGGTCCTTGAACACGTCTCCCAGAGTGTTGACCGGGGTGACCGTCACGCCGACACCGGCGATGGCCTCAATCCAGTGATCGCGGGTGTTGGTTTTGAACACTTCGGCGATCTTTCCTGCAAGCTCTTCACGGTTCGCGATACGGGCGGCGTTGTCCTTGTATCGTGCATCGTCAGGCAGGGTCGTCAGGCCGAGAACGTCGCAGAACCGGCGGAACTGGTCGTCGTTGCCCACGGCTATCATGAAGTGGCCGTCCGTTGCCTCGAAGGACTGGTACGGCGCGACCTGGGGATGAGCTGTTCCGATGCGACCCGGAACGACGTTATCGGTGAGGTAGCTCTGGGCGAGGTTCGCCATGGAGACGATGCCCACGTCGAACAGCGAAACGTCAACATGTTGGCCCAAACCGCTATTCTCCCGATCATAGAGGGCAGACAGGATGCCGATGGTGGCAGTCAGGCCTGTGAGGATGTCGATCCAGGCGACACCGACCTTGGAGGGCGGGCCGTCCGTTTCTCCGGTGACGCTCATGACGCCCGTCATTCCCTGAAGGGCTGCGTCATACCCCGGTTCAGGAGCGCGGGGGCCTGTTTGCCCGAATCCGGTCACCGACGCGTAGATGAGCCGAGGGTTGATCTTGGACACACTGTCGTAATCCAGGCCGCGACGGGCCAGGTCTCCGACCTTGAAATTCTCGACCAGGATGTCGGCCTTTTGGGCCATCTGCTTGATAATCGCCTGTCCGCGTTCGTCACGCAGGTTGACGATCATGCTTTTCTTGCCCCGATTGGCCGAGAGGTAGTACGCGCTCTCCCCCTCGATAAACGGAGGCCCCCACTTCCGGGTGTCATCACCCCAGGGAGACTCGATCTTCCAGACCGTCGCGCCCAGGTCAGAGAGTATTTGAGTCGAAAACGGCCCCGCAAGAATGCGGGAAAGGTCAAGCACGACGATATTGTCTAATGGTCCCATTCAATCACCTTTTGGTTAGCCTTCAGCCAACAGCTATCAGCCGTCAGCGGTTGGAGATTCAGCGCCAATGTTAAATGTTTGACGATGCCAGCACAACATGATGGCCGACCGCTTCAGGTGTCGCAGACGGTCGGGATGTTATCATGCCTCTCAATCATCGCACTCGGAGGAATCATCATGGACATCCAGCCGTTTCACATCCACGTTCCAGAGTCAGACTTGAGCGACCTTCTAAACCGCCTGACCCTTACTCGATGGCCCGACGAGATTGAGGGCGCCGAGTGGGATTACGGGTCGAACCTCGCCTACACGAAAGAACTGGTCGAATACTGGATTTCGGAGTTTGAATGGCGCCCGCAGGAGGCGTCCCTCAACAGCCTGTCCAACTTTCGCGCGGAGGTCGACGACGGACTGAGCATTCACTTCATCCACGAAAAAGGCGTCGGCCCCGACCCCATGCCTCTGATTATCACCCACGGCTGGCCCAGCAGCATTGCCGAAATGCAGAAGATCATCCCCCTGCTGACCGACCCCGGAAGCCACGGAGGCGACCCAGCGGAGGCCTTCGACGTGGTTGTTCCCTCGATGCCGGGCTACGGATACTCGGACAGGCCCAAGAATCCGGGGATGAACCCGACCGAGATCGCTAGATTGTGGCACAAGCTGATGACAGAGGGGTTGGGTTACGAGCGGTTCGCCGCTCAGGGCGGAGACTGGGGATCGGCAATCACGTCGCGTCTGGGATTCGACTACCCGGACAACGTGGCGGGTATCCATATCACAATGGCCGGCAGCGTGGTTCCGACGCCTCCAGACTCGGAGCTTACGGACGCCGAACGCCAGCACGTGGCCGAGCGCGCCGAGTGGCAGCAGTCCGAGGGCGGTTACGGACACATCCAGGGAACCAAGCCCCAAACCCTCGCCTACGGACTCAACGACTCCCCGGCCGGCCTTGCGGCGTGGATCGTCGAGAAATTCCGCACCTGGAGCGACTGCAACGGAGACGTCGAGACCCGATTCACGAAGGAAGAGTTGCTGACCAACATCGCTATCTACTGGTTCACCCAGTCCATAAGCAGTTCGGTGCGACTGTACTACGAATCCCGCCGCTCATCCTCGGCATTCGGCTTCAGAGAGAAGGTCACAGTTCCAACAGCCTTCGCCGCGTTCCCTGTCGAGATCGGCCACCCGCCCCGCGAGTGGGTCGAGCGAGCCTACAACGTCCAGCGCTGGACCCAAATGCCCACCGGAGGTCACTTCGCCGCCCAGGAAGAACCGGAACTTCTGGCGCAGGATATTCGTGAGTTCTTTAGCACTGTGAGGTAATCGTGTCCAAGATTATCCGGCACTAAGAACAACTCAACCCAACATTCTTGTGTAAATGCGTTCTCCCCTCTAGTATTGCAGGACATCTGAATTCAATTGGAGGAGAATAGCATGAAACTGCTAGTAGTATCCGGCGGAAGACACCCTTATGAAGAATCAACGCCTGTCCTGGAGGGGTTCCTCAAGGGCGCGGGTCACGATGTGACCGTCACCGATGATCCAAGCGTGCTGGCCGACTCTGGCGCGATGGGCGGTTACGACGCCCTCGTGTTCAACACTCTGAGGGCCGGCGACACAACGTTGTCCGACGCAGAACAAAACGGCATGAAGGATTTCATTTCCGGAGGCAAGGGCTTCATTTGCGTCCACATCTCCGGGGTTGTTCCTGAAACATGGCAAGAGTACCTGGAGATCACAGGCGGTGGATGGGTCATGGGCACGAGCTACCACCCTCCCTATGGCAACTACACCGTGAACGTGACACAGCCAGGTCACCCCGGCGTCGCGGGAGTCTCCGACTTTGATACAGACGACGAACTGTACATGGGCATCGACTACCAGGACGGAAACGATGTCTATATGACAGGCACCTCCGAGGATGGCACTTGGCCCTGGGGCGGCAAGGACACATTCATGGCCGGCGGGACGTTCCCCCTGGGCTGGACTCGCAGCTATGGCGATGGCAAGGTGTTCGTCACCCTGCTTGGTCACGACGGCAAGAGCCAGGATTCGTCGGAGTTTCAGAAGATCGTCCTAAACGGCGTGAACTGGGCTACCTCGTAAGACGAACCTCCGAAATACGCTCGCCTTACTGAGCGAAGTCGAATTATCTGGTCGCCATAATTTCGAGGTCGAATTACAGGGCCAGGCTCTTCGAATGTGGCCTCATCATGGCAAATGGATATGTTGGGTAGTCTAGGATTCAGCCCTCGCCCGAATTAAGTCCACCGCTAAACACTGAAAAACACGGACATGGGAGATTGTGATATGACGGCTCCAACTTACGAACCTAACGTCGTACTTTCGACAAAAGAGTTCAGCGTCGTAGGCACGCGACCGATTCGGCACGATGGCGCGGACAAGGTGACGGGACGGGCTGTTTATGGCGCCGACGTCCAGCCGACAGGACTGCTTCATGGGAAGATACTTCGCAGCCCTTACGCCCACGCTCGAATCAAGTCCATCGACACATCGAAAGCTGAATCTCTAGATGGAGTGCGCGCAGTCGTAGTAGCCTCAGACCTCCCTCATACCGATCAGGGCGCAACGGTTGACTATGGCGAAGGAGCGATGGATCTTTCTTTCATGAGGCAGAACGTTCTTGCTCAGGACAAAGTTCTGTATGCCGGACACGCTATCGCAGGCGTTGCCGCTGTCGACGCTCACGTGGCAGAGGAAGCGTTGGGCCTCATTGACGTGGAGTACGAAGTCCTGCCGTCCGTGACCACAGCCCCAGATGGCATGGCTGATGGCGCGCCGATTATCCTCGAAGGTCTCAGGACTCAGGAGCTTGGCGAAGAGTTGGACGGAGCCAGCAACGTTGCGGAACACTTCCAGCACAGCCTCGGTGATCTGGGCAAGGGTTTCGAGCAGGCTGACGTGACCATCGAACGCGAGTTCACGACCGCAATGGTGCATCAGGGCTACATCGAGCCTCAGAACGTCACAGCCTTGTGGAATAACGACGGCAGGGTTCACATATGGACCAGCACACAGGGGCCTTTCGAGGTGCGGGGCGCTGTCGCGGCCTCTCTTGATTTGAACGTCTCGCGGGTTAAGGTGACGCCTATGGAGATCGGCGGAGGCTTCGGCGGAAAATTCCCGCTGTACCACGATCCTGTTGCTGCGCTCCTCTCGAAGAAGACGGGCCACCCGGTGAAGATCATAATGTCTCGCAAGGAGGTGTTCGAGAGCACCGGCCCAACCTCTGGTTCGACCATCAAAATAAAGATGGGGGCAACAAAGGAAGGCAAGATTACCGCCGCTTACGCATGGTTAGCCTATGAGGCCGGAGCCTTCCCCGGCTCGCCTGTCGGGGCGGGAGCCGAGTGCGTGTTCACTCCTTACGACATCCCCAACGTGGTAATCGACGGCTACGACGTTGTCGTGAACAAACCCAAAGCCGGAGCGTATCGTGCCCCCGGAGCCAGCAACGCCGGTTTCGCGGCTGAAACTGTTGTTGATGAATTGGCGATTGAGCTTGGATTGGACCCCATAGACTTTCGCCTGATGAACTCCGCTAAAGAGGGCACTCGCAGGGCCAGCGGTCCGATACATTCCCGAATCGGTATGGTCGAAACTTTGGAAGCCATGAAGGCGCACCCTCATTGGAACTCACCGCTGGAAGGGCCGAACCGTGGACGCGGCGTCGGAGTCGCGTTTTGGATGAACGGCGGGGCCGAGTCATCATGCTCCATCAGCACCAACGCCGACGGGACTATAAACCTCACAGAGGGTTCGGCGGACATCGGCGGAACCCGTGCATCCGCTGCCATGATGGCCGCCGAGGTATTAGGAATCCGCGCCGAAGACGTGCATCCTGCCGTCGTGGATACCGATTCCACAGGCTACACCAGCGGCACCGGCGGCAGCAGCGTTACCTTCAAACTTGGCTGGGCGACTCACGAGGCGGCGCAAGACCTTAAGTCGCAGATGATCGAGCGCGCCGGAGTAATCTGGGACGTTGAACCAGATTCAGTCGCGCTTGAGAACGGAGTGTTCCAGTCCAAGAGCGACCCGGAACTCAGCATGACATTCAAGGAGTTGACCGCGCAGTTGAATGCCACTGGCGGGCCGATAGTGGGCCGCGCCGCCGTCAACGCCACGGGCGTTGGGGCAGCCTTCGCCGGATGTATCGCCGACGTCGAAGTGGACCCTGAGACAGGCAAGGTGGACGTTCTGAGGTTCACCATCGTCCAGGACGCCGGAAAGGCCATCCACCCAAGCTACGTCGAGGGCCAGATGCAGGGCGGCGCCGTCCAGGGTATCGGCTGGGCGTTGAACGAAGAATACTACATGAGCGACGATGGGCTAATGCAAAACTCCAGTTTCCTCGATTACCGCATGCCCACAGCGCTGGACATGCCGATGATCGACACCGTAATCGTCGAGGTTGCCAACCCCGGCCACCCCTTCGGAGTGCGGGGAGTCGGCGAGGTGTCCATCGTTCCCCCTCCCGCCGCTATCGCTAACGCCATCCACCGAGCCACCGGCGTTCGGATGGAGGTTTTGCCCATGAACCCCGGTGCGATCATGGAGGCTATCTGGAAACGGGGGAATTAGGGGTCAGGTTTCAGGAATCAGGGGAACGAGGACACGCATGCAACCGAACTACGAAGTCGAGATGAGATTGAACGTCCGAACGCCCATGCGGGACGGCGTCGAGTTGTCCTCAGACATCTACCTTCCCAGGGGGGAAGGGAAATTCCCGACTGTCCTGATGCGGACCCCTTACGACAACAATGGCGAGGCAATGATCGAGAAGGGGCGTCGGCTAGCCAACAACGGCTACGCATGCGTCATTCAGGACGTGCGCGGGCGGTGGGACTCCGACGGAACACACTACGCGCTGTTCAATCACGCCGAGGACGGGTTCGACACTCAGGAGTGGATCGGCCAGCAGGAATGGAGCGACGGCAATATCGGCATGGCCGGCGGTTCCTACGGCGGTTGGGTGCAGTGGCAGAGCGCTCCGCTCCGAAGCGAATACCTCAAGTGCCTTGCTCCCAGGGTCATGTGCGGCGACCTGTACACCGGCCTTATCCATCCCGGAGGGGCGTTTCAGCTAAACGTCGCCCTCACATGGGGGATGCGGACTAACGGACGCACCGCCCAGAGCATCGAGTATCACAACTGGACAGAAGCCTTCCGCAGCACGCCGGTGGTCGACATGGATCATCTGGCGGGTCGAGAACTCCGTTTTTGGCGAGACTGGGTGTCGCACACCGAGTACGATGACTACTGGGATTCGGTGAACATCGAGACAAAGTGGGACCAGTTTGCCGTGCCTGCTCTAGTCATGGGCGGATGGTATGACCTCTACTCCCAGAACGCCTTTATCAATTTCAACGGCCTGAAGCTCAATGGCCGTACTGAGGAGGCGCGGCAAAGTCGGTTGATCGTCGGTCCGTGGCCCCACGCCCTGAGCGCCTCCACCAAGACAGGCGATATCGACTTCGGCGTCAACTCGATGGTCGATTTGGAGTCCCTGGAGCTTCGGTGGTTCGATTACTGGATGAGAGGGGCGGACAACGGAGTCGCGGACGAGGCCCCGTTGACGCTGTTCATCATGGGCGTAAACGAGTGGCGCGACGAGCACGAATGGCCCCTGGCGAGGACTGATTGGCAGAAGTGGAATTTTCACTCGTCCGGCACCGCTAACACACTTGGGGGCGACGGAAGTCTGAGCCTCTCCGAACCTGGCGACGAGACGCCCGACACGTTTGTCTTCGACCCGGAACATCCGGCGCAGACCGTGGGTGGAAACAACTGCTGTTCCCCTCACATCGTGGCATGGGGGCCGTACGACCAGCGAGGCGTGGAGATGAGGGCCGATGTCCTCTGCTACACCAGCAACCCTCTGGAATCAGACATCGAGGTCACGGGGCCGATCAAAGTCGTTCTGTACGCGGCCACCGATGGCTCGGACACAGACTGGACGGCCAAGTTGGTGGATGTATCCGACACTGGCTATGCCCAGAACCTCTGCGACGGGATCATCCGAGCGCGCTATCGCGACAGCTTCACTGAACCCTCGCTGCTCGAAGCCAACAAAGTCTACCGGTACGAGATTGACCTCGCTGTCACTGGCAATGTGTTCAAGAAGGGCCATCGGATTCGGGTGGAAGTGTCATCGTCCAACTTTCCGCGCTTCGACAGGAACCACAACACTGGCAACGACCTGGGAACCGACACCGAGATGCGGACCGCGCATCAGACCGTCCAACACTCAGGGGAATATCCCTCCCACATCCTGCTACCGGTGATTCCAGCTTAGTAGCGTATGAGTGTCGATTAGGAAGCAACCATGACACAAGACAATCCTATCCCGGGCAGAGACGCAGCCGTAAGTCTGCGCGAGGTGACCTATGCGAATCTCTTCGAGGTGTTAGATCTGAAGGTAAAGCCCGAACAAGAATGTCTGGCTGCCCCTAATTCAGCGTCCATCTCTGAGGCGCACTTTTGACCTACAGGAAGGTTCCGTGCTATCTACGCAGTTGACAGGCCTGTGGGGTTCGTGATGATTACCTGGCGGATGAAAACCGAACGCTTGAATTGCGAAAAAAGGGCGTGGATGACTATTATCTGTGGCGTTTCATGATCGATGACGAACATCAAGGGAAAGGCTACGGCTTTCGCGCGATGGAACTTGTTATCGAACACGTAAAGTCCCGCCCAAATGCGACTCAGATGACTACGAATCAAGTTACGGGCGACAGCAACGCAGGAGAGTTTTACAAGAAGTTAGGATTCGAGCACACAGGCGAAGAAGACCGAGGCGAGCCCGAGCGGCTGGTGTTCTAGGCGATGGTTTTGCTGTTGGACGTCGCAGAGATGCTGATCAGAGTATCTAACTTTAACTAGGGTGTGTTGACGATTCATTTCGATCTACCCTCCGAAATTGTGTCAATTAAATATTCGGCATAATCTAAGGCGAAATAGATCAAGCA